>Ga0247843_1001194_pt1 | contig 54993 bp, 50 predicted proteins | sample LaCruzMarch2017__FD_192420 | JGI IMG/M metagenome (GOLD analysis project Ga0247843, IMG submission 192420) | Freshwater microbial communities from meromictic Lake La Cruz, Castile-La Mancha, Spain - LaCruzMarch2017_8m | ecosystem: Environmental > Aquatic > Freshwater > Lake | place: Spain...
CGGCTTCCGGCGCTTCATGCTGCGCGGGAAAGAGAAGGCCGGCCTTGAATGGACGCTGGTGAGCACGGCTTACAACCTCAAACGCCTCTTCGGACTGGGAGCCCGGCTGCGGCCCGCCTGAAGGGGCTGACAGGTCCGGCCCCGGCTCCTGCAAAGCCCTATGAACCCGCCAGCAAGCTTCTGGCACCCCAAGGGAACGCGCGCTGGCGGCAAAACCGGCGAAAACCGACTGACAACCCATCCGGCCGGCCAGCCGCCGGAAAATCCCTGTCAGGCTGGTATCAAGTCCGACAGGCTGCTAGGGCGAGGCATTCAAAGGCACGGCTTTCGGCGTGGGCGGAGAGCAATCGTGACAGGGCGGGCGCGATCACCGCGATCCGGTCCAGTCGCCCCTGTTGCAGGTCTTTCCGCATGGTTTCGAGAAACTCCCCCTGACGTGCGACCAATTCCTCGTCCGGAGGGAGCACGGTCTTGGGACGAGAGCCGATCCCGTCATGGGTCGCCATCCCCTTTTGAGGCGGCAACAGCGGATTGTCCCCCCACTGCATCGGGGCAGCGGATGCCACCGGGAAATTCAGGGCGACGGGGATCGAGAAAGTGATCGCCAGCGCGGCCATCCGCCGCGCGCGGAGGAGGCGGGAAAGAGTTGCGGGATAACAAGCAGGCATCCGTTTCATGGGTTCAGGTCGGTGGATGGGGCGCGATATGAGGCGGCGGATGCCCGATGGCTTCCGCCGCCCCAATCGTTAAGCCGCCGTGGGGCGGTCCGGATCAGTTGCGCTTCTTCTTGAGGAACGAGACCGAGCACAGCGCGAAGCCGAGCAGGGCCGCGGTGGCGCCGCCGTCAGGCACCCGGTTGCCGCCACCGCCCGGCGTCGTGCCGAACAGGGTCAGGGTGGCGGTGGCCTGGCTGCCGTCCGTCGCGAATGCAGTCGCGGTGAACGTGTTCGCACCGGCCAGCATGGTCCAACCCGACAACGCGAAGTTGCCAAGACCATCGGTCGGCACACCGGACAGGATGGTACCGTTAGGCAGCGTCACATCGACCCGTGACAGGCCGACGAGGTTGCCTGCGGTGCCGTTGAACAGCGCGGTCAAGGCGGCGAGGCTGCCCGTGGTGTAGACGCCGATGTCATCCGCGTTGCCGAGGATGCCGTCGGGACCGTTGGTGATGTTCTGCATCTGCGCGGGATCGTGTCCGGGAATGCCCACCGCGTGGACATTGTCGACGCCGGCAAGAACCGCGGCGTCGGCGGCGGTTCCCGGGTTGACACCGGAGGTAAAGCCATCGGACACCACGACCATCACCTGAGTGCGGCCGGGGGTGTGGTTGGCTCCCGTCAGCTCCGCAGTGGCGGCGTTGATTCCGGCACCAATGTTGGTGCCACCGGAAGCATCGACCGAAGTGATGGCGCTGTTGATCGTGGCGAGTCCGGTGCTGACCGGAGTCAGACCGAGCTTCACGGTCGCGAACGAGTCGAAGTCGATGACAGCCACCGACGAGGTCGCGCCCGGGAGGGCGGCCACGAGGGCGAGTGCGGCGTTCTGCTGGGCGAGTTGCCCACCGCCGAACATGCTGCCCGAGCTATCGAGCACAAGTGCGAGGTCGAGGCCGGTTCAGGGTTGGCCGCCGACACCGCTGGCGGTGCCGGTCGGATTGACGACCGTGCCCACGAGGTAGGACGAGCCATTGGCCGGGGAGGTCCACGAGACGGAAGCACCCGCGAAGGCGGCTCCCGAAGCGAGGCACGAAGACAGGCCGATGATCATCGCCTGTTTCTTAACTAGTGTTCTCAGTTTCATGTTTTGATTCAATTCATGGTTTGTGTTGTCGGAGGGTCCCGGCGCTTGTGAATAACTTTCCCTGATTGGGGGGATCATCACGGAGTGGGGGGACGGAAAGGATGGATTCCCCGTGAAGAATTCTGGCGCTGAAATTCGCCTGGAATCGCAGAAACCCTTGTTCCTCAAAAGCTTCCGACAGCATTTTCACAAGCGACGCCCTGGGGTAGCCAGAAGATGCGGCACGAGTTGCCGCTACGCTTGGACGTAGGAAGCCCGCAAAATGGGAGATCATGAAACCGGGGGGGGTTAGGGGGAGTCGTTAGAGAAATGACGAAGGATTTAACCCGCCAAATCTATGGGCCCTAGATGCTAAGATTTGCCCCCAAGACCACGCAAGGAAGAACTCAAAGTTGTTTAAAACCCCTTCCAGCACAATGGCCGTAGCCGTGCCAACCATCCTTCCCGGGTGCCCCCGCTCAGGGCTTCACCACCACGCTGTTCGAAACGTCGTTGCCGAACTGCTCGAAGCCATCGAACTGCCAGACCACCTTCTTCGTCTTCGGCTCGATCTCGACCAGGATCGGCTGGCCGGGGCCGGCATGGCAGTTGCCGATGACGTAGTTGCCGTTCGGCAGCACTTGAAGCGTGGTCACCCATGCCAAAGTGATCCCGGGCAGGTCCTTCTGCTCGATCTTCCAGACGATCTCCTTCGCCGGGTTCACCTCCACTACCGAGTGGCCGTTGCCGGTGGCGATCAGCGTGTTGCCGTTCTTCAGCCGCAGCGCACCGAAGACCGCGTTGCCGAAAGCCTCCGGACCATGGCCACCCTTGGCTTCCCGGCCAAACATCGGCACCGGGAAATCCCACACCAGCTTGCCCTCGCCATCATATTCCCGCACCGCACCATCGCCTTCGTGGCAGACGAGGTAGTGGCCGTTGTCGAGCTTGCGGGCGAGACGCGTGTCGCGGTGGGCGTCGGGACGGTCGATCTTGAGCTTCACTTCCTTGAGAAGCTTGCCGGCGGAGTCGACCTCGATGATCCGGCCGATGCCGCTCTCCACGACCATCATGTTGCCGCCACCCAGCGGCTGAAAGGCGTGGACCTCGAGCCGCTTGCCCGCGTTGCCGTTCGACTTGGAGGAATCGTAACTCCAGACGACTTCCTTCTTCTCCGGATCGATGGCGCAGACCTCGCGCATGTTTTTCTGGACGTAAATCTTCCCGTCGTCTCCGCGGTGGAGGTCGTGGATCCCGCCCCAGGGCATTTCCCAGGTCACTTTGCCATCCCTCAACAAGGCGAGCTTTCCTTTGCCCTGCAGCAGGACGTCGCGGGCGTGAACCGAGGAAACGAGCAACAAGGCGGCGAGAGCAAAGTGAAGGCGCATGATCGGATGGGTTTGCACGCAGCCAGCGATTTTCTAAACCGGTTTGGCCCCGCGAAAGCAGGATACCCAAGCGTCACCGCCAGGTCTTTCACCGACTTCACCGACTTCACCGACTTCACCGACTTCACCCACTTCACCCACTTCACCCACTTCACCGACTTCACCGACTTCACCGACTTCACCGACTTCACCGACTTCACCGACTTCACCGACTCACCGACTCACCGACTCACCGACTCACCGACTTCACCCGTTAGACCCTCATTCTTGACGGACGGGGCTAATATGCTTAATTAAGAAGTCCTAAGTATCCAAGCACTTACGCCACCCATGAAATTCCTGCCGATCACCGCTCTCGCCGTCCTGTCCTTCTCTCCGCTCGCATCCGCGGCGGGCAACGGAGCCCTCGACCGGGCTTTTGCCAAGGCCGACATCAACGACAACCTGGAGGTCGACCGAATCGAGTTCCTGGCGCTCCAGCCGCGCAGCAAGTCGTGGACCGATGCCGTCAAGCGCTTCGATCTCGCGGACACCGACCTCAACAGCGTCCTCAGCCTGACCGAATTCCGCGCCTCAAACGGCGGTAAGGAAGGCAGCCCGCCGAACCGCGCCGAAAGCTTCCGCTTCACGGATCTCGACGAGGACGGCTTCCTCAATCCCGAGGAATTCGCCCTGACCCTGCCCCAGATCCAGCCCTGGCGGAAAATACTGCGCGAGTTCGGGCGCAAGGACCGCAACAACGACTCGCTCTTGAGCCCGGTGGAATTCGGAGTTCTTGCCAGCAAGTTCTGACGGGGCTCAGCGCACCAGCTCGAAGGTCACCGCCCGCTGGGGGGCACCATCGAGCCCGCGCAAAGCCGCGGTGATCACCGGCACCGTCCGTGACCAGTCGATCGACAAGGTGCCGAAGTTCACCGCCCGGAAGTTCGGGCCCACGCGCAGACGGTTCGCTTCATGGTCGCTCCCGCCGCCGCCTTGGTTGAGGCTGCTTGAGGTGATTTCGTGCAGGGGGTAGCCGCAGCTTTGGCGGTCCACCGAGATCTCGCCCACGTGCCGGTCCCCGCTGAGCAGAATCACCGGCGGCACGTCCCTGCGGGCCAACAAAGCAAGCAGCCGCTCTCGTTCCCCGGGGAAGTTCGCCCACTTTTCGAAGCGGTGCTCGGACGGTAGGATCTGGATGCTCGAGGCGATGACATGGACCCCGGCCGGACTGCCGACCAGTTGGCTTTCCAGCCATTTCCACTGGGCCTCGCCGAGAACGGTGCCGTCGGAGCCGGGCGAATCGCGGTGGTAGCGGGTGTCGAGCAGGATGAAGCGCACTTTCTTGCCCTCCGGTCCCTGGTCGTAGCTCCAGTAAACGCCCTCCTGCTGGCGGCGCGGACTGTCGGCGGGCTCGCCCAGGAAATCGAGCAGCTCCTGCTGGGACTCCCGGCGCATCGGATAGTCTTTGCCCGCGTCGTTCTTGCCGAAATCGTGGTCATCCCAAGTGCCGATCACCCGGCAGGACGCCCGCAGCGCCGCGTAGCCGGGCAGAGCCGTGGCGACTTGATACTTCGCGCGCAGCACCGCCATGTCGTCGGTGTCCCCATAAACATTGTCGCCCAGCCAGACAAACCACTCCGGCTTGGTCGCGGTAATCGCCTCAAACACCGGAGCCGGCTTGGTTTCACGATAGCAGGACCCGAAGGCGATCCGCGTCAGCGGTTCTTCCGCCGCGGTTAATGGGACCGCGATCAAGGCGGCAAGGAGCTGGACGACTTTCTTCATGGCGGACGGCTAGCAGACCTCCGGCCAGAGCGGGATACTTTCCTGCCGGAAAAAGCGGCCCGGCCCCGGAATCAGCGCACCGCCAAACACGACGCGCTTCGCTCTTGGCGAGCGGCCGTCCGCGCCTACCTTCGCCCCGCCATGTCCTCGCCCAAATTGTTCAGCCCCGGTCCCATCGACGTCTCGCCCGAAACCTTCGCGGCGATGTCCCACACCATGATCGGCCACCGCGGCTCCGAGTTCGAAGCCCTTTACGCCTCGCTCCAGCCCGGCCTCCAGACCATCTTCGGCACCAGCCGCCCGGTCTTCATCTCCACCTCCTCCGCCTGGGGCGTGATGGAAGGCGCGCTGCGCAACCTCGCCCGCAACAAAGTCCTCTGCCTCTGCTGCGGCGCCTTCTCCGACAAGTGGCTCGATGTCGCCAAAAAGATGGGCTACGAGGCCGACTCCGTGCAAGTCGAGTGGGGCGAGCAAATCGAACCCGAAGCCGTCCGCGCCAAGCTCGCGGAAGGCGGCTTCGACACCGTCACCCTGATCCACAGCGAGACTTCGACCGGCGTCCTCAACGACCTCGCCGGCATCTCGAAAGTGGTGAAATCCTTCCCGGACACCATGCTGATCGTCGACACCGTGTCGTCGCTCTCCACCGTGCCGGTCGACATGGATGCGAACGGCATCGACGTCATGCTGGCCGGCGTCCAGAAGGCGCTCGCCCTGCCGCCGGGCATGGCGGTGTTCGCCGTGTCCGAAGCCGCCATGGAGCGCGCCAAGGGCACCCCGAACCGCGGCTACTACTTCGACTTCGTCGAGTTCGCCAAGAATGCCGCCGTCAACAACACCCCGTCCACCCCGGCGATCTCGATCCTCTTCGGCCTGCAATACATCCTCGGTCTGATCGAACAGGAAGGCTTCGCCGCCCGCCAGGCCCGCCACGCGGAAACCAACGCGATGATCCACGCCTGGGGCGCCAAACACGGCTTCGAGCACTTCGCCCCCGAAGGCCGCCGCTCGTCCGCGCTGACCTGCTTCAAGACCCCGGAAGGCTTCGACCTCTCCGGCTTCATCAAGAATCTCAAGAACAAGCACAACTTCCTGATCAACGGCGGTTACGGCAAGATCAAGGGCACCACCTTCCGCATCTCCAACATGGGCAACGAAACCCTCGCCACCATGCAGGAGCTGATCGACGCGATGGATGACGTGCTGGGCTGATGGCCCCGAAAGGAGGGGGGACACTCCTGTCCCCCCGACCTGCTCCTTCAAGGCTTGGAGGGGGGACAGTTGCTGTCCCCCCTTCTTCGTAGCAAGGCGTCACAACTTCCAAAGCCCCCATGACGCGCCCCGCCGATACCCGGGTCCATCTTCAGACAGCAGGCTCCGTGACACCCAGCGTTCAGCCCACGGTCGACCAATCGTCGGGATGTTTGTTAGGTCGCAGGTAGAGAATCCATAATTTTACTTAAAAATGAAAAATCCGCTGGAACTCATTGGCTACCTCGTGAAGTCTGGAGCATGCCGCGAGGTGGTTGCGCTTGAACTCGACGGCCAATGCCCGGCTCGCGAATACCTGCTCGATCTCGCGAATCACAACCCCAAGGGCTGGCAAATCCTGAGCTCCCAGATCCGGCTGAGTGCCGACGTTCCCCGGCTCCAGACCCGCGACACCTTCAAGCTCCTCGATCCATCTCGCCAGCTCTACGAATTCCGCACCCGCTCAGGACTCCGCCTCTATTGCTTCCTCAACGACGACCAACTCATCCTGCTGACCAACGGAGGAAAAAAGAACACGATCAAAGAACAGGACCGGGACATCGGTAAGGCCAGGGCCTTCTGCGACGAATTTCGCACCCGGGTCGCTTCCGGAGCTGTCCTCACCATCATCGAGCCATGAAACCCCGAATCGTCCGCAAAAAGGGTCACAACCCCTTGGCCGAGCTTTTCCAAGCGCCTCCTTCCGCGGAGTCCGAGGCGACCTACCGCAAACTTCTTATCACCCACCGGATCCTCGAGTTGATGGAAGAAAAGGGCGTTTCCCGCAGCGAACTCGCGGCGCGGATGGGCGTGCAACCGTCACGGGTAACGGCCATGCTCAGCGGGACCGGCAACCTGACCATCGACACCCTCGTCCGTGCCGGCTTGGCGCTCGACGCGGAGCTCCACCAGACATTCGTGCCGGTCGGCAGCCGGACGAAACGGGTTCCATGCAAGTATCCCACGGGTCAGCAAGTCGTCTCGCGTGTCGCCGAAGATCCGGCCCCTTAACGTGCGAAGTAGAAGTCTTAGGTTCCAGCAAGCACTGCTACCTAGCGACGGTCCCCGCGACTGGATCGAGGTGGATACGGTTTCCCTTCGCCAGTTCCTTCACGGACCCCAAATGCTTTCTGCCGACGTATACCTCTCCGTCCCATATTCGAACCGGAACAATCCCGAAGGCACCGACCCATCGCCCTTTGCCAAACCGTTCCTCGCTGAATCCATACTCAACAGAAGAAACCACTTCGACCTCCAGTCCGCTTTCGATGGTCGCGCGGTCTCCCTCCGAAAGCACCAGATCTTCCCTTGTGGAGTCCGGAAGCTTGGCCGCAGTGGCCGGCTTGCCGTTGATGCTGACACTCATGCCCGCATCCGAAATGGTCACGCGGGCGTTCTTCGGCAGCGCGAAGTAGCGCAGATCATCGAAGAACAACCCACCATCCAACAGGGCCAGTCCGAATTTCACGAACGTATAGTTGTGGCGGTCGCCGGCCGCGTCGTTCGAGTGTCCCAAACTGATATTCACAAGAGGCTCGTCGAAACGAATCTCATGGCCGAATTGCCGGATGACATCGATTGCCGTGACGTCGATCCGTTCGTCAGCGGAGCGCTCCTCGCCCGCCTCGAGCTCTTGCTCCAGTTTTTCACGGGCAGCCTTTTCGGCTGCCTCGTGCGCGATCAAGGGGTTCGCCAAGATGACGAGGATCAGGCCGACCACCGGGCGCAGGATACGTGATGAAAACCTCATGTGCTTTTTGATCATCACCTCCTCTCATCTTCGGTGAAGGGTCAGGCTTGAAGCTCGAATTGTGAAATCCTCCTCGACCGCGAGTTTGACTTCGCGGCTAAACCATCGGATCACCTTCGACGTAACACAGAATCCATGAAACCCATCGTCTTGCTCCTCGCCCTTAGTGCCACCGCCTTTTCCGAGCCCAACGCCCTCACGCCCGAGGAGCAGAAGGACGGCTTCAAGCTGCTCTTCGACGGCAAGTCCCTCGACGGTTGGCGCTCCTTCAAAGCGGACAAGGCCAAGGAGCAATGGAAGATCGAGGACGGCACGATCTCCCTGACCGCGCGGGGCGGCGGCGACCTGCTCACTGCCGAGCAGTACGCCGACTTCGACTTCCGCTGCGAGTGGAAGATCGCCAAACAGGGCAACTCCGGCATCATGTGGCGCTCCACCGAGGAACACCGCGCTCCCTACGAAACCGGCCCGGAATACCAGATCCTCGATTCCTTCAAGCAGGACGGCCACAAATACACCCACGAGACGAACAAGGGCAACATCGCCGGCAGCTTCTACGACATCATCCCCGGCAAGGAGGAATGGTCGAAGCCGGTCGGCGAGTGGAACGAGACCCGCATCCTGGTGCAGGGCACGAAGATCAAGCTCTTCCTCAACGGCACCGTGACCGCCGACGTGGACACCGCGACCGACGAGTTCAAGGCCCTGCTCGCCAAATCGAAGTTCAAGAACTGGAAGCACTTCAACAAGGCGCCGAAGGGTCACATCGTGTTCCAGGACCACGGCGACAAGGTGGCCTTCCGCAGCATCCGGATCAAAGCGCTGTAAGCCAGCCCGCGAAGCGGGGACTCCCCACCGGGACCGCGGATCTTTAGTCCGCAGAACGGTCCCCGGGAGCCCGCCGCCCGTTCATGTCCGCATCGCCGGAGCATGACCACCCGGTGCTTCTGCGGGGCGGAGCGTTGTCCGAAGAAATGTAATGCAGCCAGTCGGACCATCTCGCGCTGCTCGGTTCGCGCACCCGGTGGCCTCCGGCCGGCTTCACCGGCTTTTCACCGCCTTCTCACACGGGGCGCACGTCCGGGCGGCTTTTACAGGGTGACTCATGATCCTTTTCCTCCGCCGATCCCTCGGACTGCTCATCCTTCTCCTCACGCTGGCCTTCGTGGCCTTTCCGCTGGGGAAAACCTCGTGGTATCTGCTGACCGACCGCGGGCTGAGGTCAGCCGCGCCTTCGACGTTTGCCTTCAGCTTGCACGAGTCGCTTTCGGAAAGACTGCCGGACTATGTCGACCGGCGGATCGCGTCCGGGGTGGCGGAGACGCTGAACATCGGGCAGATCACCGCGACCGAGTTCCCGGTCTACGGCGCTTACTTCTACCTGCTGGCGACCGACAATCTGCAAGCGCAGTGGGAAGCGGACCCGTCACTTGCCGGCCGCGCGCCAAAAGAGACCGGTGCCGCGGCGATCGAGGCCTGCGTGCGGATCCTGCTCGACCCCGGCCATGCGCATTGGATCCGCACCTACTGGGGCGACGATTACTAGCAGGACCCGAACTGCTTCTTCCGCACCCTGGTCATCGGCGGTCTCGGCGCGCACCGGCGGCTGACCGGCAGCGATGAACACCTGCCGTTTCTCCGGGAACTGACGGACGATCTCGTCGCCGACCTGGATGCCTCGACGACCGGGCTGATCGACGATTACCCCGACCAATGCTTCCCCGCCGACGTGGTGGCCTGCCTGGCGATGATCCGCCGCGCCGATCCGGCGCGCGAGGACTGGGCAAAGGCCGCTTTCCACCAGGTGCTGGCGAATTTCCCCGGCGAGCCCCCACCCTACATGTCGGATGCCGACGACGGCGCGGCGCTCGGACCGTCGCGCGGCTGCACCAACGGCTTCTTCTTTTCCTATGCGAGGGAGATCGATCCAACCGCCGCGGACGCACTCTATCAGAAACTACTCGCCGGCTTCTGGCAGGAAGGCCGCTGGGCGGCGGGCTGGCGCGAGTTCCCGCGGGGCTCGAAGCATCCGGAATGGTACATCGATCCCGATTCGGGGCCGGTGCTGTGGGGGTTCGGGACGGGCGCCACCGGACTGGGGATCGGCAGTACACGCTTGCATGGCGACCACCACCGGGCCGGTCGGTTAGGGGCGGAGATGATCGCGGGCGGGATTCCCTTGCCCGATGGATCACTGCTGCTGCCGCGGTTGGTTTCCGACCTTGAGCACGCGCCGCATTTCGCGGAGACGGCGATCCTGCACCAGCTCTCGTTGAGCGGCGGAGGTGAGCCGGCGGGCAAGTCACCGCTGACGGGAGCGGTGTGGTTGATCCTCGGCGTCGAGCTGCTGTTCGCGGTGCTGCTGTTGCGGCTTTCGCAGTTCTTGGTTTGGCCGAAGAGGAAGGTGGAGGCGAAGTAGCGCGACTTTGCAAGTTGCGCGCTTGGGGCGGCCGTGATGAACCACTTCGCCTCGGACTTTATCAGTGACGTGCCGCTGCGTTGGGCGGTGGCGGATCCTCTCCCGAGGAGCGGATCTCCCCGGGAGGCGGACCGCCCCCAAGTGCAACTTGCAAAGTCGCGCTACTTCGCTGCGCGATCTGCGTTTCAGAGCCCCTTCAGATACGCCGTCATGTCGGCGATACCCTGGGCATTCAAACCAAGCTGGGCGGGGCTATACATCAGCGACTTCTCCAGCCGCTTCATGCTCGCGATGCGCGACTTGGCGATGGTCTGGGTCTGGCCGCCGAGGCATTTGACGATGACCGGATCGCCCTCGCTGAGGACCATGCCGACGATGGTGATGCCATCCTTGGTCTTGATCTCGCTGCCCTCGTAGCCGTGGGAAATGTCCGCCGACGGATTAAGGATTGCATTGATGATCACCTCGGCCGGTTGCTGCTTGCCGAAGCTGGTGAGGTCCGGGCCGTAGTCGACTCCCGTGTCACCGATCTTGTGGCACATGTAGCAGGTGGCGATCGCCGCCTTGCCGCGCTCGGCATCGCCCTTGAGCTTCAGGACCTCTTCGACCGGCGGCGGCTTCGGCGCGTTCGCGGGCTCGGCGGGCATCTCAACCGCGACCAGTTTGGCGGAGACCGGATCTTGTCCCATCGCCTTGAGGATGCCGTCGACGTCAAAGGACTTCCACAGGTTGCCCTTGCGGTTGTTGACCCACCACTTGGCGAGGTCCTTGTGGACGAAGCCATCGGTATTCGCGAGTTGGATCATCGCGGTGGCGGCGGCCGCGCTCCGGGTGAAGCCGAGGGCGGTCAGCGTGAGCTTCGACTGCTCGGCGTTGACCTTCGGCGAAAGCGCGCGGGCCTTCTGGTCGGCCACGGCCTGCGGCGGGTGAAGGCGCCAGGCGAGCCACGCGAAGGCATCGGTCCAGGCATCCGGCGCGGCGGTGACCTTGCTACGAAGGGCATCGTAGATGACGGCTTCCTTGCCGGTGCAGCCGAGGCCGAAGGCTTCGAGGTAGGCACGGTCCTTGCCGTCGAATTTCTCGGCGATGGTCACGAGGAACGGCAGCGCCTTGTCGGCCGGGACATCGCGCAGGCTCAGGGCGATCTCGCGGCGGACCATCGGGGAAGAATCGGCGGCCATCTTACCAGCGAGTTTCAGAACATCACCACCGGCGGCACGGATCGCACGGGTGGCGACCAGGCGGGTGCGGGGCTCGGAGGAGTCGAGCAATCCGAGCACGATCGACTGGCCGGCATCGCCCATCTGGGCCAGCAGCCAGACGGCGCGGGCGGCGATGTGCTTGTTCGGATCCTTCAACATCTCCGCCACGGCGGGCACTGTCTTTTCACCCTGGGCCTTGAGGCGGGTGAAGCCGCTGTTGCGGACGTTCACCGACGGACTTTTCAGCGCGAGGATCTGGCCTTCAGTGGTGGCGAGGTCGATCTTCGGCATCACGGATTTGAAGCCCTTCGGTGCGATGCGGTAGATGGTGCCGGAGCCGCCCTTGTCGCCGGTGCCGTGACCGCCGACGCGAGGGTCGAACCAGTCAGCCACGTAGAGCGCGCCATCCGGCCCGACCGTGACATCCGCAGGCCGGAAGCGGGTGTAGAGTTCGTTGTTGGCGCCGCCGATGAAGTCGGAGCCGGCGAACTTCTTTTCCTTGTTCGAGTTGAGGAAATCGATGCGCTCGAGCTTGAAGCCCGCGCCGTCCGGCACCGGCAGGTAGCCGAAGACCACGTTCTTGCCGGCTTCGCAAGCAAGCAGGAGGCCCTGCCACTTGTCACCGAGCGCGCCGTTTTCATAGTAGGCGACACCGGTCGGCGAGCCGCCGCCGTAAACGTCGCCGGAAGGCATGGTGCCCGGGTCTTCCTGACGCCACTCGGCGGTCGGAGTGTCCTGGCCCGGGCGCTTGTCGGCACCCCAGGAGCGCTTGCCATCGGCGGACGAGAAGCCGGCATTGCCGCCTTCGATGATCTCGGCGACGCGGCAGGCCGGCGGGTCGTCGTTGTCGCTCTGGAACATGTCGCCAAACGAAGTCAGCGCCTGCTCGTAGGAGTTGCGGTAGTTGTGGCCGACGATGCGGGCGTTCGTGCCGTCGGGATTCATGCGGACGGAGAAACCGCCGACCCACACGTTGCCGTCATCGCTCGGCTGGCCGGCGATGGCGCGGGTGTCGGAATACCAGGTGCCGCCGCCGCTCTGGTAGTAGCCGCTGCCGACGCGGAAGGTCTTGCCCGACTTGTCGGTGAAGATGCCGCCGCAGTTGCCGTTGTTGAAGTTCCACAAGCCGTCGGGGCCGACCGTCACGCTGTGGAGCGAGTGGTCGTGCTGGCGGGCGTTGAAGCCGGTGAGCAGGACCTCGCGCTTGTCCGTGGCGGGGTCGAACTTCCGGTCGCCGTTGACGTCGGTGTAAACGATCAGGTCCGGCGGTTGGGAAACGACCACCTTGTTGTCGAGCACCGCCACGCCGAGCGGCGACGTGAGGTTCGGGTCCTGGGTGAAGACGTCCGTCTTGTCGGCTTCGCCATCGCCATCGCTGTCCTCCAGGATCACGACGCGGTCGCCTGCCGGGCGGGTGCCGCCGGCGTGGCGGTAGTTGACGCCTTCCGCGACATAGAGCCGGCCCTGGGCGTCGAAGTCGATGTTGGTCGGATTGTAAAGCAGCGGCGTGGTCGCCCAGACGGTGATCTCCAGCTTGTCATCGGCGATCGTGAACAGGTCCTCGGGGACCAGGGTGTCCCCCCCGTCCGCGCTGCCGGCGTCCGGCTTCTGCGTGAAGACCTGGAACTTCGCCGCGGCGTTGCTTTTCTTGCCTTCCCGGATCGCGCCGCCGTCGTCGATGCCGACCTTGGCGGTGAAGCTCTCCACCCCGGCGGGGAGATCGAAGACGATCAACGAGGCTCCGTGGGTGCCGATGCCCTTTTGGAACGTCTGGCTGTCGATCGTCAGCGGACCGCCGCTGACGTTCTTGCCGAATTTCGTTTCTCCCCAACCGGCCGACGCCGAGCGCCACTTGAGTTCGGTCAGATCCTTGACTTCGCCGCCCTTGAAGGTGATCCGGGGCTCGATCCAGTTGGCCCAGTCGCAGCTGATATCGCCCTGGTCGGACACCACGAGATAGAGTTCCTTGGCACCGGCGATGGAGGCCTTGATCTCGTGAATCCGGGCGTTGCCCGCCTTCATCTCCGGGCTTTCGGCGACCGGCTTCACGGCCTGGGCGCGCGGTTGGCGGGCGTTCTTGCGGGCTGGCTGCTCGTTCTTGACGGTCTTGAAGCCGGCCTCGCGGGCGGTCTGCACGGGCGCCGCCGGGATCTTCTTGAACTCGCCGGGCTCGACCAGCTTGAGGCGGACGGTCTTGCCCTTGGCATCGAGGTTCGCATTCAGCTCGTCCTCGCTAAGCGGCTTGGATTTCACACCGGTGGCCGGGACTTCCACGCCGGCGGTCCAGGTGATCGCGTTGAGCACGATGGTGCGGAAGCCGTCGACCGACCAGTTGCGGTGGTAGTGGCCGCCGGTGAAGCCGACGCCGCGGCCGCCGTCGGGGCGCTCGATGCCCCACATCAGCGTCTGCTTTTTGCCCAGGCCGTCGACACCGTGCTGGTTCCAGAGGTTGATGTACTGCTTCATCCGCTCGCGGTCCGGCACCGCGGTGACGAGGTCGGCGACCTTGGCGCGGTCGGCCATGAAGCGCATGTTGTAGTAGAACTCGTCGTAAGCCTCGACCAGCGAACCGACCCCGCGCGAGACCGGATGGTTCGGCAGGACCTCGAGGTCGGCGACCCAATGCGGGTTGACCGAGAAGTCGGTTTCAAAGGCACCGCCGATCCAGGGGCGGTAGTACTTTTCGCCCTGCTCCTTGTCCGGGTGGACGGCGTAGTGCATGAACATGATGCCGGTGCCACTCTTCGCCATCTGGTCGACCTTCGCCCAGCCCTTGCCCACGACGCTGGTGCCGTCGGCGTAAATGATCAGCGCCTTGGCACCGTCGAGCACCGACTCATCGGACGGCCAGCCGTTGTGGACCTCGGCTTGGATGTCGAGCCCGCTTTCGTTGAGCGCCTTGGCCAGCAGCATGCAACCGGCGCGGAATTCGTGCTCGCCCGGACCGTGGCTGCGGCCGCCGGCAAGGAAGACGACTTTGTTGGCGGCGTGGGCCTGCGACATCAGGAGCGTGCAGGCGAAGAGGAGGCGGGCGAGGCCCGGAGCGGGTTTTCGGAACATGGCGGATTCTCGGAAGGGTTGGGCGATACGGTGGGCTCGCCGGGGTTCTAGCGGGATCCGGGAGAAACGGGAAGCACGGGGAATGCGGAATTCCGGCATGCGTCAGCGGCTGAGGAAGTTTGCAGTCAACCGCGAAATCGCGCGAAAGGAGCGCGAAATTTGAAAGCAGGAAACCCGGAGTCCATTTTGGCTGTTACAGATTTGGCGCCCCTTTCGCGTTCTTTCGCGGTTGAGAAACTCTGCTGCAAATGGGCCGCATTCCCCCGATTTTCGAGTTCACGAAATCCCGCGGCCCCCTCACCTTCCCCGCGTGAACCTCACGCCGATCCCGCGCCCATGAAAGCAGCTCCCGGTAGTGCCTTTGCCTTTGGCAGCACGAGCTTTTGCCTCGTGGACATCGAGACCACCGGCCTCTCGCCGCAAGGCCACGAGATCACCGAAATCGCGGCGATCCGGGTGGACGAGCGTTTCGGGATCGTCAGCGAGATGTCCCGGCTGGTCCGCACGACCCAACCGGTGCCGTGGCACATCACGCAGTTGACCGGCATCTCCGACTCGCTGCTCCGCGCCAAGGGCATCGAGCTGCGGCGGGCGCTCGAGGAGACCTGGCAATTCGTCGAAGGCACGCCGTCCTTCGCCCACAACGCGCGCTTCGATCGCGGCTTCCTCGATGCCCATGCCGAGCGCTCCGCGATGCCGTTCCGCTTCCCGCTGGAGTGCTCCATCCCCGTCTTCAAGCGCCTGATCCCCGGCCGCAAAGGCTACGGCCTGCCGGTGCTGGCGGCGGCGTTGCGGGTGAATGGCGGTGGCGCCCACCGCGCGCTGGCCGATTGCCGGGTGCTGCTGGAGTGCTTGAAGAAGGCGCATGGAGTGTCGCTTTGACGTCGATTGGAGTGTCGCCTTTCGAGGCGACATGACGACGGTCGCGCGGCTTCCAGCCGCGAGTTCCAAGCCCCTGAAAGGAGCTTGTCCGCTGTCATGTCGCCTTCAAGGCGACACTCCGATCGGAACCGCGATAATTTCGCATTTCCGCAGCCCGCTCGTCCCGCCATGCTCCCGCGCATGGATTTCCTGGCGAAAGCACGGCAAGTGATCGAGATCGAGACGGGAGCGCTGCAACGGATGGCGGCGCGGCTTGACGAGGGCTTTGCGCGCGCGGTGACGATGCTCCATGAAACGCTCGACCGCCGCGGCAAGATCGTGGTGGTGGGGATCGGCAAGTCGGGGAACATCGGCCACAAGATCGCCGCGACGCTGAACTCGACCGGCGCCACCGCGGTGGTCCTCAATTCCCAGAACGCCCTGCACGGCGATCTCGGGATCCTGTCCGACGGCGATGCGGTGCTGCTGCTTTCCTACTCCGGCGAGACGCCTGAACTGCTCGACCTGCTGCCGCACATCAAGCGCTTCGACGTCGGCTTGATCGCGCTGACCGGCAAGGCGAAGTCGACCCTGGCCGAGCACTGCGACGTGACGCTGGACACCTCGGTCGACCGCGAGGCCTGCCCGATGAACCTCGCGCCGACCTCGTCGTCGACCGCGATGCTGGTGATGGGCGACGCGCTGGCGATGGTGCTTTTGGAAGCACGTGGCTTCACCGAGAAACAGTTCGCGCGCTTCCATCCGGGCGGCACGCTCGGCCGGGCGCTGCTGACCCGGGTGTCCGATATCATGCGGCGCGGCGACCAACTGGCGTCGATCCCCGAAGGCTCGACCGTCCGCGACGCGCTGGTGGCGATGACCTCCGCCCGCTCCGGCGCCTGCGTGGTGGTCCGGCCGGACGGAAAGCTCGCCGGGATTTTCACCCACGGGGATTTCGCCCGCTGCTACCAGCAGGACCCGCTGGTCGGCGACCGGGCGGTGGCGGATTTCATGACCCGCAAGCCGATCAGCGTGGACGCCGGTTCGCTCGCGGTCGAAGCGGTTCAAACGATCGGCTCGCACCGCGTCGACGACGTTGTGGTGCTCGATGCCGAAGGCCGCGCGGTCGGCCTGGTCGACACCCAGGACCTCGCCCGGCTGAAGATCGTTTGAACACCTCTTCGCTCTTGATTCCTTAAGAATCCCGAAGTATCAGGTCCCCGCGCATGGCGAGGACCCGCAAAAAGCAGATCAAACTCGGCTCGACGACGGCCGGTGGCAACCGCCGCCGGCGGCGTCAGACGCTGTCGGAGGCCCTGCGCCGGGCGAGCGCGCGGGCTCACGAGCGGACCAACCGGCGGCTCGGCCAGCGGGATTTGAAGCACGTGCGGGCGTCGATCAGCGGCACGGCTTACGGCTACGAGGACGCGCCGACCGGGACGATGACCCGCATGGGGCGCTGGGTGCTCGGACTCTTACTCTTGCCGCTGTGCTGGGTCACTTCGTGGACGTTCTTCGCCCAGTTCAGCAACGCGACGATCGACCATGGCTTCTGGAAAATGCCGGCGTTCTGGTATTTCGCGACCGGCGTGCTGTTGATGACCGGCTGGTTTTTCACCGGGCTGCTGCGGTCGATGTTCCTCTACCTCTACGTGCTCGGCCACGAGCTGACGCACATCCTGACCATCTGGGCCTTCCGCGGCCGGGTCAGCGATTGGGACGCGACATCGGAGGGCGGCTACGTGACGACCGACAAGTCGAACATCGTCATCGCACTGTCGCCGTATTTCGTGCCGCTGTGGGCAACGGTCGGGGTGATCGTGCATGCGCTGTTAGGCCTGGCCTTCGAGCTGCCGCCGGTGTCGGACAAGATCCTCTTCGGCTGGGTCGGCTTCTTCTGGGCCTTCCACCTGCTGTGGACGCTGTGGATGATCCCGCGCGACCAGCCGGACCTGAAGGAGAACGGCCGCTTCCTGTCGCTGGTGATCATCTATCTGGCGAACCAGTTCGTGCTGGCGGTGCTGCTCTGCGCGGTGGCCAAGCCGCTGGGATTCGGTGACTTCGGCAACCAGTGGGTGGCCAACGCGGCGAGGTCGTTGGAAGGCTTCCTGCGGATGGCGCGGGAAGTGCGGTTCGGAGGATAAGCGGCCCTCCTGCAGAACACTGGCTTTCCTGGCCCTCGTAGCCTTGGCGAAACGGGCAGTCGGCGAATGCTAGGGGAGCGCAGGTCTTTCGACCGGCGGTCAGGGAGCACCCGAGCCGGTCTGAAGACCAGCGCTCCCGATGGGCGGGCTGCCAGGAACCACTCAGCCGATCGCAGACCGGCGCTCCCGGGGCCCCGCCGACTGAAGTCAGCGCTCCGCTGGAACCCGCGCTTCCTCATGCGCCTTCCGCACCTCCTCGCCGATGGCCTGGATGCCGCGGCGGACGGTGCGCTCGTCCATGGTGAAGGTCATCCGCAGGCACTCGTGGCGGTGGCGCCAGGTCTCGTCGTCGTGGCCGAAGAAGAAGTAGTGGCCGGAAATGATCAGCACGCCGCGCTTCTTCAGGCGCTCGTAGAGTTCGCGCGAGGTGATCGGCAGGCCGGGGAACCAGAGCCAGAGGAAGAGCGCGCCTTCGCTCCGATGAACGTAGTAGTCGAAGCCCTCGCCGAAGCTTTCCGCGACGAACTCGCGGGCCTGGCGGGATTTTTCGATGTAGAAGGGCCGGACGGTCTCGTTGGCGAGCTTGAGGATCTCGCCGCTTTCGACCAGCGGCAGGGCGATCGCCTGGCCGATGTTCGGGTTGGCAAGACCGATCACCGCGCTCATCGAGGCCATCGCGGCGGCGATCCTCGGATGCGCGATCACGATCCCGGTGCGGGTGCCGGGCAGGCCGATTTTGGAAAGGCTGAGCGTCAGGATGATGTGCTCGTCCCAGATTGGCTTGGCGTCGGTGAAGATGATGTTGGGGAAGGGCGCGCCGTAGGCGTTGTCGATGATCAGCGGGATGCCGTGCGACTTCGCGAGATCGGACAGGCGGGCGATTTCCTCGTCGGTGAGGACGTTGCCGGTGGGATTGGTCGGGCGCGAGACGCAGATCGCCGCGATGTCATCGGTGACTTCCAGCGCATCGAAATCGACGCGGTATTTGAACTCGTGCGGGCCGGTCTTCTCGATCTTCGGCGGCACCGCGCGGAACAGGTCGCCGCCGGCACCCTGGTTGGCGTAGCCGATGTATTCGGGGACCAGCGGCAGCAGGATCTTCTTGCGGCGGCCGTCGGGCATGGGCCCGGCGAGCAGGTTGAAGAGGAAGAAGAACGCAGTCTGGCCGCCGGCGGTGATCGCCACGTTTTCCGGCCCGAGCTGCCAGCCGAACTCCCGGCGGAACAGGGCGGCGAGGGCGGCGATGAACTTGGGATTGCCGCGCGGCGGGTCGTAATTGGCGAGGACGCGCTCCAGCGCACCGGGTTCGGCCAGGATTTCCTCCATCCGCCGGTGCCACAGGGCGTTGACTTCCGGGATGTGGGCGGGCTGGCCGCCGCCGAGCATGCAGATGTCGGGACCGCCGCTGGCCAGGGCGTTGCCGAGGTCTTCCATCAGCTCCTCGATGCCGCTGCCGCCGGCGAGCTGCCGGCCGAAATTGGAGAATTCGTGGTTCATGACACGGGTGCCGTTGACCGGCGGGGCCGTCACCCTATAGTCGCCGCTCATTCCCGAACAACCTCTCAATCCCATGGCACTCCAAATTGGCGACACCGCACCTGATTTCACTCTCGTTTCCAAAACCGCCGAAGGCCCGCAGCTCGTGAAGCTGTCGGAGCTGGTCGGAAAATCGAACATCGTCCTGCTGTTCGTGCCGATGGCCTTCACCGGCGTCTGCACCACCGAGCTGTGCGACATCTCCGGCGGCATCGCGGAGTATGAAGCCCTCGACGCCAAGGTCTTTGGCATCTCCGGCGACAATCCCTTCGCGCAGGAAGCTTGGGCAAAGCAGTCCGGCATCACCCTGCCGCTGCTCAGCGACTACGAGCACGCCGTCGCGAAGGCCTACGGCGTCGCCTACGAACAGTTCCTGCCCGAGGCGAACCTGATCATGGGCGGCGTGCCGAAGCGCTCGGCCTTCGTGATCGATAAGGGCGGCATCGTCCGTTACGCCGAAGTCCAGGAGCACCCGAAGGACCTGCCGGACTTCGAAGCCGTGAAGGCCGCGTTGCAGGCGCTCGGTTGATCCAAGGCTACACGTTTCCAAGAGAAAGGCCGCGGGGATTACCCGCGGCCTTTTTCGTGAAATCGGACCAGCCGGGAGGGAAGTTGAGAGTGGATGGTTGATAGTTGAGCCGGGAGAATTGACGTCGGATTCAAATCTCATTCTCCGGGTGAGCCAGGAATTCGGCCCAAGCCTCTTATTCTAAACTATCAACCATCAACCATAGACTCTCAACTCGGTCTTTAGGATCAGAAATTCCCGCCCTCGACCGGCGGCAATTCTTCGCCCACCCCGGGAGGCAGCGGGGCCGGGACCGGCGGTGCTTGCTCGACCGGGACCGGCGGGACGTCGGGCACGGGAGGCAGGTCGGGATTCACCGGGGCATCGGGATCGATCACCGGTGGGATCGTCGGCGAGCCCGTGTCGGGAAGACCGGGCGGAATGCTGCCGGGGAGGGCCGGGTAGACTTGGATCGCGTCCGGCGAGACGGTGGGAACCGCCGCCGCGTTCTGATCGGAGACCAGGACAGACGGCACGTAGCCGACTTCGCCGCTGTTGAGCTCCACCTTGACGAAACTCCCATCGTCGGAAATCACCTTCATTTCGGTGTTGGCGGGGAGCTGGCGGTCGGCTTCGGCATCACCCTTCGGCCGCTTGTTGAAGAAGGCGGCGTTGTCGATGCTGGTCCGGACGAAGCTGCCGGGGCGGAGACCCGTCTGCGCCAGCTGGGGGCTGCGGCCGCTGCCGGGAGCCGTCAGGGGATCGAAGTTCCCGCCGGTGGTGAGTTGACCGGTTTCGCAGGAAGCGAGGACCACGGCGAGGGCGGAAATGACGATTGGGTAACCCTTCATGATGATGGGTGGACGTTGCCACGCCGCTTGATGAGGGTCAACGGGATATCAGGCGGGATTCCAGATGGTCCCGCATCGCTTCCCGCCAATCGCGGGGGGCTTTTCCTAACAGCGCTTCGAGCCGCCGGGTTTCCATCGCGGTATGGCGCGGCCGGGGGGCGCGGAAAGCGGTCATTTCATCGAGTGCCAGCGCCTTCAGGGGCGGCGTGGCGATGCCCCTGTCTGCCAGGCAGGCCAGGATTTCCAGCGCCATGCCGTGCCAGCTCGTCACCGGTCCGCCGTTGCACGCATGGAAGCAGCCGGCCGGGGTGCCGGCGTCGAGCCAGGCCCCGACCCACTCACAGAGATCGCCGGTGAAGGTCGGCCGGGAAAACTTGTCGGCCACCGCCGCCAGCTCCTGGCCGGCGAGGGCGCGCTCGAGAATTTGGTCGGGAAAGGCCGGCTTCTCCGGACCGAAGACCCAGGAAATCCGCATCACCGCAGCGCCGGCTGTGAGCACAGCTTGTTCGCCATCGCGCTTGGTTTTGCCATAGATTGAAAGCGGCGACGGCAGCTCGTCTTCGGTCCGCAGTCCGGGTTCGCGTCCGTCGAACACGTAGTCGGTGCTGAAGTGCAGCATTTTCAACCGGCGCTCCCGGCAGACCGCGGCGAGTGCCTCCGGAGCCTCCGCGTTGACCCGCCGGGCGAGCAGCGGCTCATCTTCGCATTGTTCGAGGCTGGTCAGACCTGCGGGATTGAGCAGGACATCGAAATCCAGCTCCCGGAGGATGTTCTCGCAGCCCGGAAGGGCGAGATCGAGGCAGGTCCGCGGCAAGGCGACCACCTCGTGCCGGCCCGCCAGATGGTGGACCAGCGCTTTGCCGACCCGTCCCGTCGTGCCGGTGATGGCGATGCGCATCGGCCGCATCAGATCACGCCGGCCTCGTCCAAGCTGTCCTCGACGTAGCCGTGACCGACACCGGCATCGCGGATTTTGCGAAGCCGGCGGCGGGCGCCGAATTTGCTTTCGGGGCCGTTGACCAGATTGACCACGCCCCCGACCGCGAGCGGCAGCAGCGACGCGACACCGAGGGCGGCAAAGCCGAGAGCCACGCCGCGGCGCGCGCTGGCGTGCATCATTTCGCCGAGAATCAGTCCGGCTGCGGCGCCCAGCAAGGCAGGTGCCGCCAGCGCGGTGGATTCCGTCCAGTCCCGTTCACCGTCGTCGTCGAGGTTCATGAAAGAAACCCTAACACCCTTCCGGCGGCAGACAATCCCGGAAACCGCCACTTCTTCAAACGCGTGATTCGCCCTTTCCCCTCGACCGGGAAACGCTAGCCTCCCGCCCAGCAATGCCCGACCCATCCTCTACCTACGCCCTGATCCTCGCCGGCGGCTCCGGCACCCGTTTCTGGCCGCTCAGCCGCAATGCCAGGCCGAAACAACTGCTCAACCTGTTCGGCGACAAGACCCTGCTCGAGCAGACGATCGCCCGCCTCGACGGGCTCGTCCCGGTGGAGAACATCCTGATCCTGACCAATGCCCAACAGGTCGATGCCGTCCGCGAGGTGGCCCCGATGCTCCCGGCGGAAAACATTTTCGCCGAACCCGCCAAGCGCGACACCGCGCCGGCCGTGGCGCTCGGCATCGGACTGGTCGCCGCCCGCAATCCGGACGCGATCATGATGGTGCTGCCGGCCGACCAGCTGATCGCCGATACCGCCGCGTTCCAGTCGGTCATGCGCGACGCCCTGGCCACCGCGGAGAAGTCCGACGGCCTGGTGACCATCGGCATCAAGCCGACCTGGCCCTGCCCGTCCTACGGCTACATCGAGCGCGGCCAGCGGGCCACCATCCCCGGCCTGCATTGCGAGCAGATGCCCGCCGAAGTGAAGCGTTTCCGGGAAAAGCCGAGCACCGAACTGGCCGAGCAGTTCCTCGCCCAAGGCGGCTTTTGTTGGAATGCCGGGATGTTCGTCTGGTCGCTGCCGAACGTCATCCGCGAGCTCAGCAACCACCAGCCGGAACTCGCCTCTTTCATCTCCGAGCTGCGCCGCTCGCCGGACCTCGCCGCGACGGTGGCCGCCCAGTTCCCGAAGCTCACGCCGATCTCCATCGACTACGGCCTGATGGAAAAGGCGCGCCGCGTCCTGAACATCGAGGCCACCTTCGACTGGGACGACGTCGGCTCCTGGCTGTCGGTCGCGACCTACCTCGACAAGGTCGGCTGCGACAACCGCGTGAACGTGCCGATCACCGAGATCGATTCGGAGAACAACATCGTCTTCAACGCGCGGAAGGGCTGCCACATCGCCCTGCTCGGCGTCGACGACCTGATCATCGTGCAGACCGAGGACGCGCTGCTGATCGCCAACCGCCACCAGGCGGACGCGATCAAGAGGCTCTCCGACAAGCTGCCGCCCGGCCTGCTTTGAATGCCACCGTCGCGGGGGAAGGAGCGCCTAACACTTCACGGTCTTTCGCTTTTTCCCGATCCCGCCCTTCGCCGCGACCTTCCGGATGGCATCGGGAGCGAAAGGCAGCTCGCACGCATTGTTCCCCAGATCCGCCGTTACCGGACCGATCTCCCCGGCGGTCCGGAGCGCTTCGGCAGTCAGCGCGGCGATCCCGCTGCCCGCCGCGATCACGAAGCCGTTCATCCCGTAGCGGGCCAGATCCGGCGCGGCGTGAATCGATGACTTCACCCGCCGCAGCAGTGCCTTCCACTCCGCGAGGTCGAGCTCCGTGTCCGGCTTCAGCACCGCCAGACAGGACAGCGTCGACCACCCCGCCAGCGCGATCCGCGGCTGGTCCGACTCGATCCACTCAAGCGCCATCTCCCACCCGTGCGGACTGCCGGCCGCCACCCACGGCACCGTGTAGCCCGGCAGCGAACCCGCATACGCCTTTTCCACCCAGCGCCGGAGGTCGGACTGGCTCATCCGAGCATCGTCGGCGATCAGGCCGGCCAGATACATCGCGTCGTAGTTGCCGGTGTCATAGAGATCGAGCGCCAGTTGATAGTCCGTGCCGATGCGCTTCCGGATCTTCTGCAGCTCGGAGATTTTGACTCCGAAGCAAGGCTCCTCCACCCCGTGATTCTTCATCATCACCCGCTTGTAGCTTTCGCTGCCGAGCGGCCGCAGTTCCTCGATGATTTCCTGGGCTGTCATGCTTTTCAGTAGCCTGGGGTTTCGCTGGGGATGACTCCCGGCCGCTTTCGGCGCGATGAAGCAGCCTGCGCGAACCTCACCTGAAAGTGGAGCCGCTTTTTATGGCCTCGCGGATATTTTCCACCATCCTCCGTCCGGCCTCACCCGAAGATCCAGTGACCGACCCTCTTTCCCACCCCGCGCTCGGCATCGACCACGGCGACGCCCGCATCGGCATCGCCGCCACCGATCCCCTGGGCATCCTCGCCCATCCGGTGGAAACGATCGACGTCCGCAAGACCGACCCGCTCGAACGCATCGCCGCCCTCGCCGCGCAGCGGAACATCCGCACTCTCGTCCTCGGCCTGCCGGTCCGGATCGACGGCACCGAAGGCAGCGCCGCGGCGAAAGTCCGGGTCTTCGGCGGAAAGCTCGCCGCCCGCGTGCCCGGCGTCCCGCTGGTGTATGTCGACGAGGCCTACACCACCATGGACGCCGCCGAGAAGCTGCGCGAAGCCGGGCGCAAGGCGAAGCAGCAGAAAGCGGTCATCGACCAGGCTGCCGCGGTGGGAATTCTCGAAGCGTGGATGGCCGGGAATTGACGCCGGAGATTTCCCCCTTCCACGGCAAGAAGCGCGATGTAGCCTCTGCGATGAGCACCCCATGAAAGCCCTCCTTACCCTCGCCCTCGGCTTGATTCCCCCGCTCGCCGCGATCCCGACGAATACCACGCTGACCCTCGTCAACGACCCGAATTTCAACAAGGTCACGGTGACGGTGGATCCGGGTTCAGGGCTCGACGATACCGACGTCACAACCCTGACCGGTACCGTGCAGGCCTTCTTCGACGTGAATCCCGCGAACGGCCAAACGACCGAGCTGACCCTCGTTAACGGCCGCGCGAACGGAACGAACATGAACTTCCGAAGAGGTTTCTCCTTCCTTGGCTACAACATTAACGTCACCAACCTCTCTACCGCCCTCAACACGATTTCACCCCCCGGAATGGTAACACCCGCGACCGGCAGTTTCGCCGCAAACCAGCACCGCTTCTATATCGACCAAGGCACGATCAGCGGGACGGCGTTCGGCGCTGCGGTCAATGAAGCCTTCACCCCTCTGAATCCTGCCAGCGGCACTGGAAATGGAGATGGCACGGTGGTGCTCACCGCCGCGGGGATCAGCGGCATCTACCGCAACTACAGCGTCACCGCGACCTTTCCGGTCTCCATCGCCGACACCTTCCTCGCCGGCACCACAAGCGTCGCCATCACCGCCAGCGGCACGGTGAAAGCCACCGGCACCCTGCAAGTCCCGCGCACCGAATACCTCGCGTGGACGATCGCGCAGAACATCCCGAACGCCCCCTTCAACGGCGATCCGAACGGCGACGGCGTGTCAAACGGCCTGCTGTGGGCACTCGGCCTGAACGCCAACTCGAACCCCCTTCCCTACCTTCCGCGCTCCAACCCCGCCGTGCCGGGCGGCTTCATCGTCCCTCTGCCGCCTGGCGGCACCGGCGGTCCGATCTTGATCCAGAGCTCGCCCCATCTCGGCAGTTGGGCACCCGCCACCGCGGTCGCTCCGGTCGCAAATCCCATCCCCACCGGCACCCGCGGAAACGTCACCATCGCCCCCGATGGCTCGCCGCGGCGCTTCGTGCGGCTGCTGGTCACCGAACCGTTGTGAGGCGCTGCTCCCGGGCATCTTCGATCTCTTCGTGCGCCTCTTCCGACTGCTGGTCACCGAACCGTTGAGAGGGCATCCGGATTACCTCTGCCGGTTACCCACAAGTTTCCCAAGCCCCAACGGGGCGACATGAAATAGCCCGGGGCAAGGCTTTGCGCAGCCCCGGGTTCACGGTTCCGGCATTTGGCGCCCTGAATTGGGCGCGATGGGGTTGGTTCGACCTGACGTCCCGTGCTCTCCGCCCCATCCCGCACTTTCAGCGCGGCGGCCTTGCTTCGCCCGGTCCCGGGGCTGCGCGTTGCTTACCCCGGGCTATCTCATATTGTCCCATCAGGACGTAGAGCAGAGACCGTGATTTGTGGGAAACGGGCAGGATTACCCCACGCTGACGCCTTTTGAGATAGCCCGCCGTGACGGACCACAGCGCCCAGCAACTGGTCGCCCAATAAAGGCCGCGCATGACCAAGGAGAAACGATTTCAAGGTCGTGGGGATCCTGCGTTCCATCATCTCATTTCGCGGGTCACCAGATGCCTTAAAGCGCTCTCCGCCTTTTCACAACTGCCGCGGCAGCGTCAGCAAATCCTTCGCCAGCTCGGCGGAGCGGACGAAATGGCAGCGCGGGACGGCGGCGGGCTTTTCCCGGCAGACGACCAGCGCGGAGGTCTCGATCCCCGCGCGGTTGAGCCGGGCCAGCAGCCGGGCACGGCTTTCCGACCAGCCGGCAAACACGCAGAGGCAACCCGCGAGGTCATCGGCATGGCGCAGCACGAGCCGGGCGAGCAGGTCGAAGTCCTCCTCCGCCGCGCTTTCCACGCCGGCCAGCACTTCCAGCAGGGTCTCGGCCCGCGCGATGCCCTGCCCCGCAGTGACCACCCGCTCGTGGCCGGCGATGAACATCAGGTCGATCAGCGATTCACGGGCATCGACCGCCACCACGAACGACGCGGCGACCGACACCGCGTCCTCGAACAAGTCCTCGTCGCCAGGCTCCGGGAAGGTGTCGAGGATCAGCCCGTGACGCGGGAAAAAGGTGTCCTCCAGCTCCTTGACCACCGGCTTGCCGACGCGTGCCCAGGTGGCCCAGTGGATCAGCCGCAGCGGGTCGCCCGGCTGATAATCGCGCAGCCCGGTGAACTCGCCGGCCGCCCCGGAGTGGCGGGAGGTCGCCTCGCCGCCGGGTTGGAATCGCGCGCTGCCCGGCAGCTCGAATCGCGGCAGCGGGTAGCGCCGCGGCAGCACGGCCAGGGTGGCGGGCGGCGCGGGGACTTTCACGCAGCGCTGGAAGAGGCCGATCGGATCCGGTAGCACCACGCGCAGATCATTGAAGCGAATCAAGCCGCGGCGGCGGGGCACCAGGGTGATCGCGACCGTGCCGCCGGACGCGGCGCGCAGTCGCTCGACCGGGGCACTGCGCCCGCCTTCAAAGAGCAGCCGCGATTCGCAGAGCCAGTTCCAGCGGTACCAAGCCAAGCGGCGGTCGAAGAAATTGCGCTGCTCTTCCCCAGGCTCCCGCGCGGCCCGGAACTGCGCCCGGCCCGGCCGTGGATCGGGCGCGGTCTCGAGCAGCTCGAAGCGCCTCGGCGAACGGCGGCGGTGGTTCTTGAGATGGACCTGATACGTCAGCGGCTGCCCAGCCGTCGCATGGGCCGGCAGATCGCGCACCGCCGTCAGTCCCGCCCGCCGGAAGGGCAGCGCCAGCAGCCCGACCAATACCATCGAGCAGGCCGTGGAAAAGGTCAGGTAAACCGCCCGCCCGGTGTTCCCCGCGGCGATCCCGGTGGCGATGATGATCGCGATCATCACCCCGATCCCCAGCGGCCGGATGCGCCGGCGGAGGAAGTGGTTGAAGGCCGTGCCGCGGGAGTAGAACTGGAAAACCGGGTCACGCGGAAAGCGCCACCATGGCTTTCCGGAAGCCGGAGCGGTGAGCGGAGAGGTCGTGGTCGAAGGCATCGGCAAGGGCTGGCGTGCGGAAAAGGGGACGACTACGCGGTGCCGAGGATGATATCTTCGTTCTTCATCTTCCCGACCAGGCTGCGGTAGTGGACGTGGGCGTCGGGGGCGATCAGTTGCGCGGCTTTCTCCGGCTTGGTGAAGGCCTTCGCCAGGCCGTCGCTCTCATCCCAGCGGGTCATCGCGAACAGCCCGGTGCGGACGACCTGGCAGTAGAGCGCGTGATCGAACTCCTCCTCCGCGTGCACCTTGCCATCGTGGATGTGGACGGTGGGAAAGAAGAGCTTGTCGGGATGCCGGCTCGGAAAGGTGAAGGCCATCGGGTGCACCTCGTGCTCGCCGGAGCGCAGCTTGAAGACGGCGAAACCGTGGTCGGCGTATTGAGGCAGGGATTTCCACGCATCGGCGGGCAACCGGAAGCGCGCGTCGAGCCGTTCGAAGTCCTTCACGGTGGGCACGAAGGACGCCTCGTAGGCTCCGACTTGCTTGACCTCGAGGACACCACCCGCCGGCGGGGGAGCCGATTTCGCGCGATTGCCCAAGGCGATGGGAACCGGAAAGCCCGAACGCAAATCGTCGAAGAAGTTCTTGTAGCCGGAGAGGTCGATGAACTTCACCGCCTTCTCATCCGACCCCGCGGCAACCGGCAGCGGCAGGATCATCGCGAGGTCCTGCTTCGCGCCGAACTCCATCTGATAGACGATCGCCTGCCGTCCGGGTTCGGTGATCCGCGCGAAGATCCGCGTGCCGCGGACGAAGGTGACATTGCCGCTGAAACAACACATGGCGCGAGCCTCTTCCAGTCTGCCGGTGCTTGGCGAGACCGAAAACCCGGTGCCTGCGGCAGCGGCGAAGTATTGCATTGAAACCTGAAAATGAACGGCTCAGCATGCCCGACGCCATGAAGGTCGGTGCCCCCCTCCGCCGTCGGATCCGCTTGCCCAAAACGCTTTTCGGGTGCGTCGCCGTCACGCTTGGGTCGATGGTCTTTGGAGTGCTCGGATTGGTCGCCGGCAGCGTGTGGATCGAAAACCGGCACCCGAGCGACGAGCCGGACCGCGCCTTGTTTCCTCGTACGCAACGGCTGGTCACCCGGCCGATCGTCGTGGCGCTCGGGCGCGAGATCCAGAGCCACTACCGCCGCCAGAGCGAGGCGAAGTATCTGAAGACGGGTTTGAGCCTGGAGGAGACCATCGCGCGATTCCTCGATGAAGGAGCCGACCCCGCCGCGCGGCGCGACTTCGCCTTCCGGCTGGCGCGCGAAGGAACCCCGGAGGCATTGGCAGCCCTGCGGCAGGTGCTTGCAACCGCTTCCCCGGAAGATCTGAAGCACATGCTGGCGCTGATCGGTCGTGCGGGGAACCCGGTCACCGTGCCGCTGCTCGCATCACTGTCGCGCCACCATGACGAATCCGTGGCCCGCGCCGCGATCCGGGCGCTGGGGTTGATCGGCGACGAACCGGCCGTCGGGATCGTGGCGGATCTGCTGGCGGATTCCAGCAGTCCGGAGGCCCTGCGGATCGAAGCCGCCGTCACTTTGGGCAATGTCCAGACCACGACCGCGCAACTCGCGTTGACCGACACCTTTGCCAACCTGCCGTCCGGAGACGTCGCCACTGAAATTCTCCACGGCTTGGGCCGCTATGATTTCGACCGCGTCGCTCCGGTTTTCCGCAATTTCCTCTCGTCCCCCACGGCAACCGGCGAACTGCGGGTCGCGGCGGTCGAGGCGCTCTCGAAATCCTCCGCCGATGCCGTCCCGTTCCTGCTCGATGTCGCAGGCACCGATGCCGACCCTGAGGTCCGCGCTTCCGCCGCGTGGGCGGTCAGCACCCATCCCACCGCGAAGCAATTCGGCAGCCACTTGAACGCGATGGTCGAGAGCGAAGCGGACGCGGACGTCCGGCGGCGCTTGTATGAAGCCCTGATCCACCAGTCCGACACCTCGCCTGGGCGGATCATGCCGCTGGTGCTGGCTGAAGAAAACACCGCCACCCGGATCGCCGGGCTCAACGCCCTCGGTGAGTCGCTTCGTCACGACCCGTCCGCCGCCGCCGCGCGGGAATTCGACGCGACCCTGGTTCCGGAACTCCAACGCCTCGCGACCTCGCCCAATAGCTCCAATCTCCAGATGCGCGCCGTGTTCGCCCTGCGGCGCGCGGCCACCCCCGCCGCACGCCAGGCGCTGGCGGAGATCTCCCGAAGCGCCGACCCGGCCATCGCCACCGCCGCGCGAAACGGGCTGAATCCCTCTCCCTGACTCCGAACCAGAATCCTAACCACCATCCAACGATGAAAACGACCTCCCCCGGGTTGCGTCTCCTTTTTGCAGGAGCCTCGTCCCTTTCACTCCTCCTCACCGCGCCGATGGCCCGTGCCGACGGCAGCGACGATTTCAATGACAACTCCAAGGATCCCGCGAAATGGGGGCCCGATTCCGTGGTTGGTCAAGGCGTCCTCACTGAGACCGCCGGCGTCCTGCGCTACACCTCTTCCAGCGGCACGACGGAAGACAGTGTGAACCGGCTGTGGAAGGGTCGCTTTCCCTACAACACGGATTGGGCGGTCCAGGTTGATTTCCACAACAGCACCACCGTGGCCGGACCGCTGCAGGTCAACGCCGTGGGCATCAATCTTCGTAGTCCCACGTCCGCCACTACCTATCTTTTCCACGAGTTCTACAATTCCGCCATCGGCGGCGGCCCCGCGCGCGCGGGCATCTACGCGAACATGGGCGTGAACGGCACCTCGGTCGGCGGCGAGGATACGGGCGGGGTGGCATTCACCACGGGTGCCTTGCGCCTCAGCTATAACGGCACCAGCCATGTCTTGACCTGCTTTTACGATGAGGATCCGTCGGACGGCTACCAATGGCTCTACCTCTCGAGCTTCGGCCTCGCCGGTTCGGGCGGCACTTACAACGGCAACTGGGGCATGGATCCCTCCGATAAGTTCTTCCTCTCGGTCTTCGGCTACTCGGTGGCCATGAGCGTGCCCGCCGGCCAGATGCAGCTCGATAATTTCTCGGAGACCGGCGGCGTGGCTTCCAGTGGCGGCACACCGCCGGCCCCGACCGGAAGCTTCCCCTTCGCGTTCCCGAGCAACAACGAACTGCTCACCCGCATCCTCAGCCTCACCGGCAACTACCAGGGAGTCTCCCCGGTCGTGCCGCAGCGCGCCTACGATTTCGATGTGGCTCAGGACGAGTCGGGGAAAATCATGAGCATGGGAACGGTTTCCGGCGTTCAGGACGGCAGCGGCAACGGCGATCTCGCGCTGAACCTGGGACAGGTGAGAACCGTCAACGGGGAACCGGTGGCGGAGGTCAAAAGCAGCTTCAGTGGCAGCGCCGACGGAATGGATGCCAGCTTCAAATCGAGCGGCTCCTTCCCGTTGGAGCCCGCTGCGGCCAATGGTTTCGCGATCACGACGAGAAACGGGGTGCCCCCCCTTGAAGTGGCGGGCACCGCGACCTACAGCGGCAAGGCCAACGGCATCCCCTTCTCCGGAAAGAACGAACCGCTCGCGTTCGAAGCGCCACCCGGGACGGAAAACAACGTGAAGCAAGATTGGTCGCTCCAACTCGATATCTCCCGCAAGGTCGTCCGGGGCAAGGAATCGACCGTGGCCTCCGCGACCCTGGTGCTGCCGGACGGGACGACCCTCCAGTTCCCTGAGAAGACAGTGAAATACTCGGCGACCAAGGGCTACAACCTCGCCTTCAAGAAAGGGACCAATGTCACGGTCGTGCCGAACGTGGTCGATGCGAAGACGTCGGTCAGCTTGAAGGGCCTGATTTTCGAGGTTCAAGGCAGCGACTGGGTCCCCACCGCGGGCACGATCACCTACAGCTTCCTCGGTCAGAAAGGCGTGGAGGATTTGACGGATTTCCTGGCTCCATAGCTTTCGTCGCGGAGCCCGGGCTTCGTTGGCGCGAGGGATCCCGGATCAGGTGGAACCGGTTCATCCCGGAAGTCGCCTGATCGATCAACCCTGCGGTCGTCAGCAACCCTTTGCGATCGATCAAGCAGCCGGTCGCCGCGCCGGGCTCGGGCACCGATGGATGGATGAATCGACGGTTCCAGCGTCCGGTTTCACCCTTGTCATGGGATCCATTTGGTGGGAGGGTTTCCAAGGAGATAAAACTGATACTCCAATTGCATATGAAAACGTTGATACCTAGGTTTTTCAGGCCGGCTGTTGCCGGACTGATAGGGCTGGTGTGCACTGAGGGCAGCGCGCTTGCCAGCATTAGTTGGAACGTCAAGATCACGCCGGCGGGCGGGGGCAGCGTGGCGTGGGCGACCAGTTCGCCGCCAGCGAGCGGCACCTTGACCGCCCCGGGCAAGCTGACCTTCGACGAGAATGCCTACTTGGACCTCACCTTCGACCCAAAACCCGGCTACAACCTTGTGGCCGTGATGAAGAACTCCGAGGACTGGACGCCGTATCTGGACGCATCCCGGCACTTCCGCTTCGGGCCCGTTTCCTCGCCGCACACGATCACCGCGGTTTTCGAGGCAGAGGTGCAGCCGGACCCGACCGGCAGCTTCCCTTTGGCCTTCCCGGCCGGCAACGAAACGCTCACCCGCATCCTCAGCCTGACCGGCAACTACCAGGGAGTCTCCCCGGTGGTGCCGCAGCGCGCCTATGACATCGACGTGGCTCAGGACGAGTCGGGAAAAATCATGAGCATGGGAACGGTGGCCGGCGTTCAGGACGGCAGCGGGAACGGCGATCTCGCGCTGAACCTGGGACAGGTCAGAACGGTCAACGGGGAGCCGGTGGCGGAGGTCAAGAGCAGCTTCAAGGGCAGCGCCGACGGAATGGATGCCAGCTTCAAATCGAGCGGTTCCTTCCCGTTGGAGCCGAGCCCGGTCAGCAATCTTGCGCGCACGGCGAACGCCGTGGAAGCCCCCCTTGAAGTGGCGGGCACCGCCACCTACAGCGGCAAGGCCAACGGCATCCCGTTCTCCGGGAAGAACGAACCGCTCCAGTTCGAGGCACCACCGGGAGCCGGGAACAACGTGAAGCAAGACTGGTCGCTTCAACTCGAAATCTCTAACAAGATCATCCAGGGCAAGCCCTCCACGGTGGCCTCCGCGAGCTTGGTCCTGCCGGACGGGACGACCCTCCAGTTCCCGGAAAAGAAGGTGAAATACTCGGCGACGAAAGGCTACAACCTCGCCTTCAAGAAGGGGACCAATGTCACGGCGGTGCCAAACGTGGTCGATGCGAAGACGGCGGTGAGCCTGACGGGACTGGTTCTGGAACTTCAAGGCGAAGACTGGGTCCCCACCGCGGGCACGATCACCTATAGCTTCCTCGGTCAGAAAGGCGTGGAGGATTTGACGGATTTCCTGGCTCCATAGCTTTCGTCGCGGAGCCCGGGCTTCGTTGGCGCGAAGGATCCCAGATCAGGCGGAACCCGTTTGTTCCGGAAGTCGCCTGATCGACCACGCCTCCGGCGCTGAGAGCTTTCTCAGGGTCGATCAACAGCCCGGTGACCGCCAGGGCTTCCGCCGTCCAGGAGTTGCACATGCGGAAGATATGATAGGGAATGTGGTCCGGGCAGCGAATCAGGCGGCCATCACCCCAGCTCGACGGCGCGATCGTGATCGGCATGCCGTCATCGCTCCGCGCCGTATGGTCATTGAGAAATCCGGCGAGCGCGACCCCGGTGCATTCCGGAATCTCCGCCACATAGACCCGCTGGTGCAGGCAGACTTCCTCGACCTTCCAGTCGAAGGGAATGCACTCCATCACGGAAGGGGACGGCGTGAACAAGGCACGGAAAACCTGGCCCGGGGTAAGCCAGCGCTCCTGCACATACGCGACTTCGTCGCCCCAGCTCATCGCGACAAACTCATGGTCGCCGATTCCCGCGGGCTTGACGTAGCCGCATTCCACCAGCCATCGGAGATCGAACACCAGGCCGGTGTGCAGCGTATCCGCCAGGAGATAGACCTGGATGAGATCGGCATCTCCATCGCCCGACGCTTCGGGTGCCCACAGGTGGGTGCCGGAAGCCATCAACAGGGCAGCTGCCATCGGACGGACGGAAAGGCGCATGACGGGGAGGACTTCGCGGATCGTGGTCCGCCACCCCTAGGGCAACCAGCAGAAAGTCGCCGTGACCGGCACTAGCCCACGCGACCCTTCCCCGCGTAAATCTTCAACCGAGGCGGCCGCAGGAAGGCCACAAGCGTCTGGTTCGACCGCTCCGCGAACTCCACCGCCAGCGACGACGGCGCGGAAATCGCCGCCACCAGCGGGATCCCGCCGGCCAGCGCCTTCTGCATGATCTCGAACGAGACCCGCCCCGACACCAGCAGGAAGCAGCCCGACAAATCCAGCCCCGCCCGCAACGCGTGGCCGAGCACCTTGTCCACCGCGTTGTGGCGGCCGATGTCTTCACGTACGACAAGCATCGTACCATCCGCCGCGAACAGCCCCACCCCGTGCAAGCCGCCGGTGCGCGCGAAGACGACCTGCGCCGCCAACAATTGCTCCGGCGCCGCCAGCAGCACTTCTTTCGAAAACAAAATGCCCTCCGGCAAAGGCGGCCGGCAGGAAGTCACCGCATCAATCGTCGCCTTCCCGCACATCCCGCACGACGACCCGCTGAAGACATGGCGGGTCAGCCGCGCGAGATCGATCTCCACGCCATCCGCCAGAAAAACCAGCGCGTGGTTCTCCCGCGATTCGGTGTCGATTTTCCGCACGTCCGCCGCCGTGCGGATCACGCCTTCGGTCAGCAGGAAGCCCAGCGCCAGCTCGGCATCGTGGCCCGGCGTGCGCATCGTCACCGCCACCGGATGACCATCGACGACGATTTGCAGCGGCTCCTCGACCACCACCTGGTCGGGGCCTTCCGCACCGCTCGCGTCGGTCGCCATCACGTGCTTGTCCATGTGTCCTTCCTCGTTAAACTCCGCGGCATGTCAGGGAAAGTCCCGATTGCCCTCTTCTGCGCCGCCCTGCTCGCCTCCTGCGCGGGCCCGGGGAACCTGCACCGCGTCGACGCCAAAGTGTGGCGCTCCTCGCAGCCGACCCGCCACGACTTCCGCAAGCTGAAGAATGAGCAAGGCATCGGCGAGGTGCTGTGCCTCCGCCACTGGCATTCCGACGTGGAAGAAGCACGCGGATTGAAGCTGCACCACATCCGCATGAATGCCGGCGAGATCCGCGACGAGGACATCGTCGCCGCGCTTCGTGTCATGGTATCCGCGGAAAAGCCGCTGCTGGTCCACTGCTTCCACGGCTCCGACCGCACCGGCGTGGTCGTCGCGATGTACCGGATGGTCGTGCAAAATTGGCCGCGCGAGAAGGCCATCGCCGAGCTGACCGACCCCCGCCACGGCCATCACGCGGACGTCTTCCCGAACATCCGGGATTACCTGGAGACGGTGGATGTGGAGAGCATCCGGCGGCGGGTCTATCGCGAGAAAGACATCTTCGCCTATTCCCCATCCCCGATCAGCAGCTCCCGCAAGCTCCTCACCCGTTCCTTCGTCAGCCGGGTCCGCGTGCCTTCGTGGACCAGCGGCCACCTGCTGCCGCCGCGCGCTTCGGCATCGGCGCTGAAGTCGGCTTCGGCGTCGCGGTAGGCCACCCACGCGCGCTGCGACTTCTTCAGCTTCTCCTTGCTGTCGTCATCAAGCACGCCCAGCACCTTGGCATAGACTTCATTCAACTCCTGGTCCGCCTCCGCGAACTCCGTCGCGGCCCCGGCATTCCTGTCGTGCTGCGGATGGGCGGACACGGCCCGCGGGGCAACGGCGGAAGCGATCAGGAGGATGCCGGCCAATCCCGGGAGGAATTTCATCCGCCCATCCTGAAATTCCGGAAGCGCGGGCGGAAGCAGAAAGAGCCGTCCCGCCACCATAAGAAGCGCAGGGGATTTCAGGGAATACGGGGAGCGGTCCCGGCGGGACCCGGCTACAAACCATTGCAGCACTTGATGCGCGCAAGGGAACCTCCTCAACGGGGTGGCGTCCGACCACCTGCCACCCGGAACCCCATGAAAGCGATTCTTCGTTTCCTCCTGTCCCCCACCACCATGCCGTCCCGCACTTTCCCGCGGCAGCCGGCCCCGCGCCGCCTTTGCAGCACCTTCCTCGCCGCCTGCGTCTCGCTCGCGGCCCCCTCCTCCGCTGCCGACGACCCGCCGGTCCGGCGGCCGAACATCCTGCTCATCGTGGCCGATGACATGGGTTACTCCGACCTCGGCTGCTTCGGCGGGGAGATCCGCACGCCGAACCTCGACGCCCTCGCGGCGCGCGGCCTGCGGGCCACCGATTTCCACGTCGGGCCAAGCTGCTCGCCGACCCGCTCGATGATGCTCACCGGCACCGACAACCACATCGCCGGCATGGGCAACATGGCGGAATGGACCGGGCCGACGCAGAAAGGAAAGCCGGGATACGAAGGCCACCTCAACACCCGCGCGCCGAGCATCGCCACCCTGCTGCGCGACGGCGGCTACCACACGCTCATGGCCGGCAAGTGGCACCTCGGCCACGAGCCCGGCCAATGGCCCGCCGACCGCGGCTTCGAGCGGGATTTCACGATGCTGCCCGGCGCCGGCAGCCATTGGCAGGACATGAAGGGCCTGCTGCCCAGCGAAGCGAAGGTCGCCTACACCCGCAACGGCAAGCCCGTCGAAAGCCTGCCGGACGGCTACTACTCGTCGAAGGATTTCACCGATTTCATCCTCCAGGGCCTGCGCGAGAACGACAAGGACGGGAAGCCCTTCTTCGCCTACGTCGCCTACCAGGCACCGCACGGGCCGCTGGCCGTTCCGGAGGCCTGGCGTGACAAATACAAGGGCCGCTACGACCGCGGCTACGATGTCCTCCGCCAGGAGCGGCTGGCCCGCCAGAAGGAACTCGGGATTGTCGGCAACGTCGTGACCGGCTTCCCGCGCCTGCCGCATCTGCCGGCTTGGGAAACCCTCAGCGAAGAGCAGCGGCAGCTTTCCGCCCGCAAGATGGAAATCTACGCGGCGATGATCGAATACATGGACGACCAGATCGGCCGCCTGATCACCCACCTGAAGGAAAGCGGCCGCTATGACGACACCTTGATCGTCTTCCTTTCCGACAACGGCGCGGCCGGCGAAGACATGGGCGAACTGGTCGCCCGGCTTTCGCCCGCGGCGCAGGAATGGTTCGCCAAGAGCTTCGACAACCGCCTCGACAACATCGGCCGCCCCGGCTCCTGCGTGGAATACGGGCCGGCCTGGGCGCAGGTCGGCAGCGTCCCGCTCCGGCTCTACAAAGGCGTCCAAGCCGAGGGCGGGATCCGTGCGCCGCTCATCGTCAGCGGTCCCGGCGTCCGCCATTCGGGCGGCTTGAACCACTCGCTGCTGCACGTGATGGACCTGGTGCCGACTTTCCTCGAAGCGGCGGGCATCCCCCACCCCTCGGGCAAGCCGGACCGCAAGGCCGAGGCCCCCCAGGGCCGCTCGATGGCACCGCTATTGGAAGGCCGCGCGCTGTCGATCCGCGGCGAAGCGGATTGGCTCGGCTGGGAACTCTTCGGCAACCGCGCGATCCGCCAGGGCGATTGGAAGCTGCTCTACCTGCTCCCCGCCGCCGGCGGCAAGGGCGATTGGGAACTCTTCGATCTCAAGAACGACCCCGCCGAACTCAACGACCTCTCCGCCCGCCATCCCGAAAAGCGCGAGGCGATGGTCCGCCTCTGGGACGAATACGTGAAACGCAACGGCGTGATCGTCTCCGACGCCGGCCCCTTCGCCGCAACCAAACGTTAGACTTTCCCGCTCCAAACCCCAACCCATCATCACCATGAAATCCGCACGCCTCCTCCTGCTTCCCGCCGTCCTCCTCGCCGCCGCCGTTCATGCCGGAGAACCGGCCGCACCGGCACCGGTCCTCACTCCGGCGGAGCCCGACTCCGGATGGGAGTTCCTCGCCAACCTCTACGTCCCGATGATGGGCCTCGAAGGCGATATCGGCGTCGCCGGCATGGCCCCGTCGAGCGTCGACATCGGCTTCGACGACCTGCTGGACAACTTTGACGGCAGCCTCAGCGGTGCCTTCGAAGCCCGCAAGGGACCCTGGTCGATCACCGCCGACGCGATCTGGCTGAAGGTCTCCTTCTCCGCACAGCCGACCGCCAATTCCTACCTTGCCATCACCCAGAACCAGATCATGGGATCGCTGCTGGTGGGCTACGATCTCTTCCAGAGCGAAGACACCCGCTTCGAAGTCGTCGCCGGCGGCGCGATCAACAGCCTGGAAGTCGACATGGACCTCTTCACCCCCCGCCTGCCCGTCGCCCTCCGCTCCGGCTCCGGCTCGCAGGCGTGGATCGATCCGGTGGTCGGCCTCCGCGTGAGGCACCGCCTGGGCGAACGCTGGGGCCTCTTCGCAAGCGGCACCTTCGGCAGCGTCGACATTTCCTCGGACGAATACTGGCAGGTCATCGCCGGCATCTCCTACCGCCTGACCGAACACACCTCGATCGCCCTCGCCTACCGGATGCTGTCGGTCGATTACCAGCAAGGCGGCTTCCTCTACGACACCAAGACCAGCGGCCCGAATGTCGGGCTGGTCTTCCAGTTTTAGTCGGCATCGCCGGCATCAATCCCTGCGGGGGCTCCGGGATCTCCACACATCCCGGGGCGACGGGGGATCTTGCCTCGATGGCATCAGCAGCTGTCGGGGGGGCTTACTCGCGTCGCCCCCTTGCACATTTCTTCGGGTCGGGAGGAGGTTTGACAGGGCATCCGCTTGTCCTTCGCAGGGAATCGCGGATGGCGCATCCGCGCGGATGGGTCGCCGCATTCACAGGTCGGCCCCATCGGAAGAAGGGCGGCGGATTTCATCGGAAATGACGAGCCTCGGCGGGGCGCAACCGCTACATGGGAAGTTACAGAAAGGTTATCGTTCCGTCAGCCCCGCTTGGAAACCCGGCTGCCTCCCCCAACCCCAACCCCGCTGCTGCCCGTGAGCCGCCCTGAAACATCGATGCCTCCACCGGGCCCGCGAGGAATCGCCCGTGGGATTCCCGCGTTCGGCTGGTTGCGGCAATACAAGCCGTCCTGGCTGCGCGGCGATGTGGTGGCCGGGATCACCCTCGGCGCCTACCTCTTGCCTGCCGGTCTCGGCGACGCCTCGCTGGCCAACCTCCCGCCCGAAGCCGGCCTCTACGCCTGCCTGTTCTCCGGCCTGGTCTTCTGGCTGTTCTGCAGCTCGCGCCACACCGCGATCACCGTGACCTCCGCGATCTCGCTGCTGGTCGGCGCGTCGCTCGGCGAGATCGCCGGCGGCGACACCTCGCGCTTCCAGGCGCTGGCTGCGGCGACCGCCCTGCTGGTCGCCTTCATCGCGTTCATCGCCTGGGCGGTGAAAGCCGGCTCGATCGTCAACTTCATCTCGGAAAGCGTGATGATCGGCTTCAAGTGCGGCGTCGCGCTGTTCCTCGCCAGCACCCAGATCCCCAAGCTCTGCGGGGTTCACGGCGCGCACGGCGACTTCTGGGAAAACAGCGGGCATTTCCTCAAACATCTCGGCCAGACCAATCCGACCTCGCTGGCCATCGGGCTCGCCGCGCTGGCGGTCCTCATCGCCGGCAAGATCTTCCTCAAAAACAAGCCGGTCGCCCTGTTCGTGGTGATCGGCGGGATCGTCGCGTCGATGATGCTCGGCCTCGGCGACCGCGGGGTGAAGCTGCTCGGTGCGGTGCCCGCCGGCCTGCCCGCGCCCGGCCTGCCGGCGGTGACCCGGGCCGACCTCAATACCCTGCTGCCGCTCGCCTTCGCCTGCTTCCTGCTCGGCGCGGTCGAGACCGCGGCGATCGGCCGGACCTTCGCCGCGAAACACGGCGGCCGGCTCGACTCGACCCAGGAATTCCTCGCGCTCGCCGCCGCCAACCTCGCCGCCGGTCTCGGCCGCGGCTTCCCGGTCAGCGGCGGGATGTCGCAATCGCTGGTCAACGAGGGCGGCGGTGCCCGCACGCCCCTCTCCGGCGTGATCGCGGCCGGGCTGATCCTGGTGGTCACTCTCTTCTTCTCGCAGCTTCTCAGCGCGCTGCCACAGCCGGTGCTCGCCGCGATCGTGCTGGTCGCGGTGGCCGGCCTCTTCAAGCTTGAAGCCCTCAAGCACCTCTGGCGCTTCGAGCGGCAGGAATTCGTCGTCGCGATGGCCGCGATCGTCGGCGTCCTCGGCTCCGGCCTGCTGCGCGGCGTGATGATCGGAGCGGTGATCTCGATGGTGCAATTGATCCGCCGCGCGTCGAGGCCGCACGTCGCGGTGCTCGGCCGGATTCCCGGGACCCGGCGCTTCTCCGACCTCGAACGCCATCCGGACAACGAACCGGTCCCGCGGATGCTGATCTTCCGCACCGAATCGAGCTTGATCTACTTCAACATCGACCACGTCCGCGACACCATCCTCGACCGGGTCCGCGCCGCAAGTCCGCCGCCGGAACTCGTCCTGCTCGACCTTTCCTCGACCCCCTACGTCGACCTGCAAAGCGCGCAGACTCTTGCCGGACTGGCGGACGAGCTCGCTGCCGCCGGCGTCACCCTGCAAGCCGTGGAAGCCCGCGCCTCGGTCCGCGACCGGCTCCGCAAGGAAAGCATCGACGCCAAGCTCGGCGGGATCAACCGCTGGGCCTCGGTGGCCGATGCGGTGGAGGCCTTCGAGTCCGCTGAATCCGGAGATCCAACCCCATCATCCAACCCTCCATCATGAAAATGATCCTGATCGGCGGCCTCTTTGCCGCCGCCCTCTTTGTCGGCATCCTTCTGTTGCTGGCACTCGGCAGGCGCATCGGTGCCCGCAACCTCGCCAGGGAAGGCGAGATTTCCCAGAAAGGCCTGGGCGCCCTCGAGGGAGCCATCTTCGCGCTGCTCGGACTCGTCCTGGCCTTTTCGTTCTCCGGAGCCCTCGCCCGCTTCGACGCGCGGCGCCAACTGGTGGTCGAGGAGGCCAATGCCATCGGCACCGCCTGGCTGCGGGTCGACCTCCTGCCGGAAATCGCGCGGGAACCGATGCGCGACCTCTTCCGGAGTTATCTCGACTCGCGCATCGAGACCTACCGGAAAGTGCCGGACATGACGGCGGTGGAAGCCGAGCTGGCCCGGTCCGCGGGACTGCAGGGACAAATCTGGGAGCTGGCCGTGTCCGCCACCCCGGAGAACGGCTCGCCGGTCGGGCAGATGATGTTGCTGCCCGCCTTGAACGCGATGATCGACATCACGACGACCCGCACGGAGGCGGCCCGTATTCATCCGCCGCTCGTCGTGTTCGTCCTGCTCGGCGTGCTCGCCCTCGCCTGCGCGCTGTTCGCGGGCTACGACATGGCGGTCCGGCGTCGCCTGAACCCGCTGCACTCGCTGGCCTTCGCGCTGGTCCTTTCGGTCACCGTCTATGTGATCGTCGATCTTGAATACCCCCGCGTCGGCCTGATCCAGGTCACCGATTCGGACCAGGCGCTCACCGACCTGAGAAAGTCGATGGACTGATCAACCCCACCAACCAACCCATGAGCAAGAAACACAAGGCCAGGCACAAAAGCAAAAAGCGGGATCTGGAGAAACCCGTGGAAGAGGTTCAGGCCGCCGAACCCGCGAAGCTGACGACCAAGGAATACACCAATGAACTGCGCAAGCTGCAGGCCGAGCTGTGCAAGCTTCAGGAGTGGGTCAAGCACAAGGGCCTGCGCGTGATCATCGTGTTCGAAGGCCGCGACGCCGCCGGCAAGGGTGGCACCATCCGCGCCCTGACCGAGCGGGTCAGCCCCCGCGTGTTCCGGACGATCGCCTTGCCGGCACCGTCCGACCGCGAGAAATCGCAGATGTACATGCAGCGCTACATGCAGCACTTCCCGGCGGCGGGCGAGATCGTGATCTTCGACCGGAGCTGGTACAACCGGCTCGGCGTCGAATATGTCATGGGCTTCTGCTCGGAAAAGCAGCACGCCCGCTTCCTCGAGAACTGCCCGCAGATGGAGCAATACATCGTCGATGGCGGCGTCCAGCTGATCAAGATCTGGCTGGAGTCCAGCGACGAGGAACAGAAGCGCCGTTTCGAGGCGCGGATCGAAGACCCGCTGCGCCAGTGGAAGCTCAGCCCGATGGACCTGCCCTCCCGCAGCAAGTGGTTCAAGTATTCACGGGCCCGCGACATGATGCTCGACGCCACCGACACCGCGCACGCGCCGTGGCACATCCTGCGTTCCGACCACAAGAAGCGCGCCCGCCTCAATTGCATCCGCCACATCCTCGACCTCATCCCCTACCAGGAAGTCCCGCGCGAGAAGATCGAGTTGCCCGAACGCTCGATGAAGCACGCCTACGACGACGAGGCCTCGTTGATCGGAAGAAAATTCGTGCCCGAGAAATACTGAGCGATCCGCCGGAGACGAAGCCATGAACCCCGAACAAGTCAGACTGGCCGAAGCCCGGGAAGCGAGGGCTCCGTGGAAGAAGTGGGGGCCGTATTTGAGCGAGCGCCAGTGGGGCACCGTGCGGGAGGACTACAGCCCGAACGGAGACGCCTGGAACTTCTTCACCCACGACCACGCCCGCTCCCGCGCCTACCGCTGGGGCGAAGACGGCATCGCCGGCATCTCCGACGACAAGCAGCACCTCTGCTTCGCGCTGGCCCTGTGGAACGGCAAGGACCCGATTCTCAAGGAGCGGCTGTTCGGGCTGACCAACAGCGAGGGCAACCACGGCGAGGACGTGAAGGAATATTACTTCTACCTCGATAGCACGCCGACCCACTCGTACATGAAATATCTGTACAAGTATCCGCAGGCGGCCTACCCCTACGCCGACCTGGTGTCGATCAACAGCCGGCGCAACCGCCACCAGATGGAGTATGAACTCCTCGACACCGGCGTCTTCCGGGACAACCGCTATTTCGACGTCTTCGTGGAATATGCGAAGGCCGGTCCCGAAGACCTCCTCGTGAAGATCACCGCCGTCAATCGGGGACCGGACGCGGCGGAGCTTCATCTCTTGCCGACGCTGTGGTTCCGCAACGACTGGGCGTCGTGGATCGCCGAATCCAACCGCTCGCCGGAAAAACCGGTCCTCAAGCAAATCATCTCCCAAACGGGCGCGAGCGCGGTCGCGGCATGCCATCCGCTGCTCGGAGAATTCATTCTTTCGTGCGAAGGCGACGTGCCGCTGTTGTTCACCGAAAACGAGACGAACAACGAACGGCTGTTCCCCGGGCAAAAGAACGAGGGACCCTATGTCAAGGATGGCATTCACAACCGCGTGGTCCTCGGTGACCATGCCGCGGTGAACCCGGACCGGCAAGGCACCAAGGTCGCGGCGCACCATGAGATGACGATCGCTCCCGGCCAGTCCGCCACCGTGAAGCTTCGCCTGAGCCGGACAACCGCCGCGCCCGCCGGCATCGGCGGGGACTTCGACGCGATCTTCACCGCACGGCTTACGGAAGCGGATGAATTCTATCAATTGGTGACCCCGCCGTCCCTGTCCGCGGACCAGGCCAACGTGATGCGGCAGGCCCTCGCGGGCATGCTGTGGAGCAAGCAGTTCTTCTTCTTCGACGGCGACAACTGGCTCGACGAGCATCACTCCAACCCGCTCCACTCCGGCTATCGCGCCGCCCGCAACTCGGAGTGGTTCCACATGCTCAACGAGGACATCATCTCGATGCCCGACAAGTGGGAGTATCCGTGGTACGCGGCGTGGGACTTGGCCTTTCACACGCTCCCGCTGTCGATCGTCGATCCCGACTTTGCCAAGGAGCAGATGAAGCTGATGCTCAAGGGAGCCTACCTGCATCCGAACGGCCAGATGCCCGCCTACGAGTGGAACTTCAGCGACGTCAATCCGCCGGTCCACGCCTTCGCGACGCTGTTCCTCCATCGCACCGAGCTGGCGCTGCACGGGGAGACCGATCTCGATTTCCTGCGGGAGACCTTCAACAAGCTGGTGCTGAATTTCACCTGGTGGGTGAACCGCAAGGACCGCTTCGGCAAGAACGTGTTCGAGGGCGGCTTCCTCGGCCTCGACAACATCGGGGTCTTCGACCGCAGCGCCCCGCTGCCGACCGGCGGCCATCTGGAGCAGGCCGACGGCACGGCGTGGATGGCACTTTTCAGCCAGAACATGCTGGAACTCGCGATCGACCTCGCCGCCGAGGATCCGACTTACGAGGACATGGTCACGAAGTTCGCGGAGCACTTCTTTTTCATCGCCGCGGGTATCAACCGCTCCGGCCCGGACGGCATGTGGGACGAGGAGGACGGCTTCTACTACGACCTGCTGCGGCTCCCCGACGGCAGCGCCACCCGGCTCAAGGTGCGCTCGATGGTCGGGCTGCTGCCGCTCTGCGCCACGACGGTGATCGAAAAGTGGCAGCGGGGACGCATCCCGGGAGCAATGGACGGCCTGATGAAGCGCCTCGGGCGGATCCCCGAACTCAAGGAAAGCATTCATCCCACCGGGCCGGGTCACTACGGCGAGGAGGAACGCGGGATCCTGGCGCTGGTCAACCCGGAGCGGCTCCGCAGGATCCTCGGCAAGATGCTCGACGAGAACGAGTTTCTCAGTCCCTACGGCATCCGCGCGCTTTCCAAGTTCCACGGGCAGCATCCCTACCTCTTTTACGTCAACGGCGAGGAACATCGCGTGGACTATCTGCCGGCGGAATCGAACAGCGGGATGTTCGGCGGCAATTCCAATTGGCGCGGACCGATCTGGATGCCGGTGAACGTGCTGATCCTCCGCTCTCTGCTGAACTTCTATCTCTACTACGGCGACCGCTTCAAAATCGAGTGTCCGACCGGCTCCGGGAATGCCATGAACCTGTTCGAAGTCGCCCGTGAAATCGCCGACCGGCTGGCCCGGATCTTCCTGCGCGACGAGCACGGCGGCCGGCCCGTTTACGGCGGCTGCGAGAAGTTCCAGAGCGATCCCCACTGGCGCGACCTCATCCTGTTCTACGAATACTTCCACGGCGACAACGGCGCGGGCCTCGGTGCCAGCCATCAGACCGGCTGGACCGGGCTGGTGGCCAGGACGATGCACCTGTTCGGGACGCTGGACGCCGGGAAAGCGCTGGCCGAAGGCAAGAAATCCGCGTTTGAAATGAGCCCGCCTTCAAGCGAAGGCAAGCAACCATGAAAACCTGGCCCCGACATCCGGTCCTCTACGAGATCAACACCTGGGTCTGGCTCGACGAGCTGAGCCGCAAGCAACAGCGGCCGGTGGATCTGGGCACGGTCCCGCCGGAGGAGTGGGACCGCATCGCCGCCGGTGGCTTCGACGCGGTGTGGTTCATGGGCGTCTGGGAACGCAGCCCGGCCGGCATTGAAATCTCCCTGCGGAACCCGGGGCTGCTCGAGGACTTCAAGCGGGCGCTCCCCGATTTCGTCGCGGAAGACAATGTCGGCTCGCCCTACTGCGTGCGCCGCTACGTCGTGGACGACCACCTCGGCGGGCCGCAGGGACTCGCCATGGCGCGGGCCATGCTGCGCGAGCGCGGGCTGGGCCTGATCCTCGACTTCGTCCCGAATCACGTCGCGCCCGACCATCCTTGGGCGACCGATCATCCGGAATATTTCATTCAGGGAAGCCCCGATGACCTGAGAAACGATCCGGCATCCTTCATGGAAATCGGCGACAGCGTCTTCGCCCGCGGCCGCGATCCCTATTACCCCGCGTGGCCCGATGTGCTTCAGCTCAACGCGTTTCATCCGGCTCTGCGGCAGGCGGCGATCGCAACCCTCGCGGACCTTGCCGGACAGTGCGACGGCGTCCGCTGCGACATGGCGATGCTAATGCTCAACACCGTCTTCGAGCGGACCTGGGGAGCACGTGCCGGCGCGATGCCGGCCGGCGACTACTGGCGCGAGCTCATCCCGGCGATCAAGGCGAGCTGGCCGGGATTCCGCTTCATCGCGGAGGCCTACTGGGACCTTGAGTGGGAACTCCAGCAGCAGGGCTTCGACCATTGCTACGACAAGAAGCTCTACGACCGGATGGAACACGGCGACAGCGAGGGCGTGCACCAGCACCTCCGTGCCGATCCGGCTTATCAGCACGGCATGGTCCGCTTCATCGAGAACCACGACGAACCGCGGGCGTCGGCCAGCTTTCCCGATGGCAAAGGCCGCGCGGCCGCCGTCGCGATCCTCACGCTCCCCGGGGCGAAGCTGTTGCACGAGGGTCAGTTCGAGGGCCTGAAGGTGAGACTGCCGGTCTTCCTCGCCCGCCGCCCGCCGGAGCCGGCCGACCCCGCGCTGGCGGACTTCCACGCGAGGTTGCTGTTAGAAACCCGCCGCGACGTCTTCCGCAACGGCGAGTGGCGGCTGTGCGAGCGGTTCGGCTGGCCCGGCAACTCCACCTGCCATCACCTGCTCGCCTGGTGCTGGCGGATGGGCGACGAACGTTACCTTGTCGTCATCAATTTCCATCCCGACCCCGCCCACGGCCGGGTCGAAGTGCCGTGGGATGAGCTCCGGGGAAATCAGTGGCGGCTTGAAGACGGTTTATCGGACGAAGTTCACGACCGCAGCGGCGACGAGATGCGCGACGGTGGCCTCTACTTCGAACTGGAGCCGTGGAAAGCCCAGCTCTTCCGGGTACGGGAAATCAGCCCGCTTTGACCTCACTCGCCCTTCTTCAAGGCCGGATCATTCTCGGACAGCCACTTCTCGCGGGCCTCGAGGTTCTCCTGCGCCGCGTGGATCTTTTCACGCTCCGCAGCGGCGGCATGATAGAGTTTCAACGTCTTGGTGAAGTCGCCGGCGATGTCCCGGCGGGCGTCGTTGAAGAGCTGCTTGAGATCTTCGGCCTCGCCCTTGGAGGCATCGTCGCCGGCTGGCGTTGCAGGCGCGGTCACCTCCATCAACTGGGCCTTGCGCTGGCCGAGCAGATTGGTGACGTAGCCGAGCTCGTGCTCGAAGATCTCCTTCTCGGGTGCCGTCAGTTTCCCGCCGGCCAACTGGGATTTCAGCGTCGCCTGGCGGGCCTCCAGATCCGTGATCGCCTTCTCCAGCGCCTGCTGCACCTCGCGCCGCTGCTTCTCCGACTCCACCTTGTCGCGCCGGTTCTGCCGCCAGGCCTCGCTGACCCGCGTCTCTTCCTCGTAGAACCCGTTGTAGTAGGATCCGCCGGCGGACTCGTACTTCTGCACATCCTCGCCGCCGGGCATCGACTTCACCAGCTCCACGATCTGGACCACCCGTTTCTCGGCGAGCGCATCGATCGCCGCCATGTCCTTCTTGAGCGCCTCCGCCGGAGCGCTTCCGTCGGTCCGCAGCTTCTCGACGATCCCGCGGCGCTCGGTCCGGTAAACCTCGATCATCTTCTGGAGCCCGCCGATCGCTTCCCCCTTGATCTGCGAAACCCGGCGCTTCGAGGATTCCGAATCCTTCAGTCCCGCGAGCATGCCGACCAGTTCGCCGATCTTCTTGTCGGTCGCCTGGCTCCGGGTGCGGATTTCCGCGGCCACCTCGTCGAAGCGCTTCTGGCGCATCTCGAGGTGCTGCTGGAGGGTGACCACCGACTGGCGGCGGGCTTCGAGGTCGACCGGCTCCTGGGCGGAAGCGCAAAGAACGATCAAACAAGTTATCAGAACAGGGGCTTTCATGGCCTCAGAGGGCTATCATCCCGGGCCGATTCTGGCAACGGACGAATCCACCGGAGCAGGAATGGTGGGAGACTTCGGAGGAAATGCGAAGCTTCGCCGGGGTCCCCCTGCTTTGATCTTGCCATCAAGGAGCGACCGGATGATATCGCGATTGGTAAAACGGTTCTTTCCGGCGTCCTGAGAACTTCCTTCCACCCCTGACTCCATGAGCTCCCAACGCCTCTCCAATCACTTCAGTGCCTGCCAACTGATCAGCTTGTCGAAGCATCGCATGGCCGCCGAGTTTCCCGGCCGCGATGCCCACGGCCCCTACGTGATCATGCAGCATGGATACGAGCCCGGTGATCCGGCCCAGCGCCGGACCGAGTTCTTCCTCGGCCGCTCCGGCGCGTGGATCGCGAACTACTGGTTCATCCGCATGCCGGTGCCCGAACGCCGGAAGGAGTTCCTTTTCTCGACCAAAGCCGAAGTCATGGAACTGATGGCGGAGTTGGCCGGACCGGTCCGCGTGATCAGCACCCGCCCCGCCAATGTCGACGAAGACACGCCGGCGGATGAGGACTTCGAGAAGGCACTTCGCGGCAACGGTGCGTGAACCCCGATCCCTATCATTCCATGAAAATCAATTTCGATCCCGACCGGAAGATCAAGATACCGGTAGGAGACAAGGGCAAGGTCGAGTTCCGCCTCGGCGACATGATGGTGGTCCCCGACACCAAGGTCTCGCTCAAGAAGGATTTCGATCCCGATTTCACCGGCGGCTTCGAGGACAAGGAAGGCGCGCTTGAGAAAGTCGCCGCCAACGTCGCGCGCCTGTCCGACCTTCAGGAAAAGCTCTACGCCCAGGACACCTATGGCGTGCTGATCATCTTCCAAGCCATCGATGCCGCGGGCAAGGACGGCGCGATCCGGCACGTGATGTCGGGGGTCAATCCGCAGGGCTGCCACGTCACCAGTTTCAAGACGCCCTCGTCCGAAGAGCTTGACCACGACTACCTGTGGCGCGCTTCCAAGGCCCTGCCTCAGCGGGGGATGATCGGGATTTTCAACCGCTCATACTACGAGGAAGTCCTCGCCGTGAAAGTCCACCCCGAGTATCTCGCCAAGCAGAAGCTCCCCGGAAAACCGGGTGGCAAGGCCTTCTGGCAGCGCCGCTACAAGGAGATCAACCGCTTCGAAAAGTATCTCACGGCCAACGGCATCGTGGTCATCAAGTTCTTCCTCAACCTGTCCAAGGAGGAACAGAAGGAGCGCTTCATGGCCCGCATCGACGAGCCCGACAAGAACTGGAAATTCTCGATCTCCGACTACGAGGCGCGCGCCCGCTGGGACGACTACCAGCAGGCCTTTGAGGACATGCTGAACCACACCAGTACGAAGCACGCCCCGTGGTTCGTCATTCCCTCCGACAACAAGTGGTTCGCCCGCATGGCGATTTCGGAGACGATTTGCCTGACGCTGGAACGGCTTGGCCTCAAATTCCCCGATGTCAGCGAGGAAACGAGGGCCGAACTCCAGCGGATCCGCGAGGCGATGCTTCAGGAGTGACCGTCGCAGAGCCCGCGGCCGCGCCGGGTGCTTCAAACGACCCTGGCCGGGGACGGGGAGCTTTCGCCGCTCTAAGGATTGGCAATTGCCGGAACCCCGCCTAAGCTCCGCCCACCTCAGGCTCATGTTTAACACCCGCTTCCTCAGCGCCGCCAGCTTCGTGCTCTTTGCCGGCTGCACCGTCGGCCCGAACTTCGAAAGCCCGGGAGCCAACTTGCCCGGCAACTTCCGTGGCGACGACAACGCCAGTTCAGAATCCATCGCCGACCTGCCGTGGTGGAAAGTCTACCGCGATGCCAAGCTCCAATCGTTGATCCGCGAGGGCCTCGCGAATAATCAGGATCTCCGGATCGCCGTCAGCCGCGTCGAACAAGCGCGCCAGGTCGCCAACCAGACCCGCTCGCTTTCGCTGCCCTCCGTCGGCTACAACGGCGGTGCCACGTCCGGCCGCAACCAAGGTGGCACCGCTTTCGGCAAGTCCGGCGACAGCGGATCCGCCCTGCTCAACGCGGTCTGGGAAATCGATCTCTGGGGCCGCATCCGCCGCCTCAACGAAGCCGAACTCGCCCGCTACCTCGCCACCGACGAGGCCCGCCGCGGGGTGATCGTCTCGCTGGTCGGGGACATCTCCCAGGCCTACTTCGAACTGCTCGAACTCGACCTCGAAAAGGAGATTTCGATCCGCAGCCGCGATTCGTTTGGCAAAAGCTTCGATCTCTTCCAGTCCCGGCTCGAAGGCGGCATCGCTTCCAAGCTCGAAACCTCCCGCGCCCAGGCTGCCGCGGCCCAAGCCGCCGCCACCATCCCCGAAATCGAGCGCTTGATTTCGCAGAAGGAGAACCAGATCTCCATTCTGACCGGCCGCAACCCGGGGCCGATCCAACCGCGCGGTTCCCTCAGCGACGGCTCCGATCTCGACCGCGCGATCCCTGCCGGCCTGCCCACCGCGATGATCCGCCGCCGCCCCGACATCCGGCAGTCCGAACAACTCCTCCGCGCCGCCAATGCCGAAATCGGCGTCGCCATCGCGGAATACTACCCGAAGATCGGCCTCACCGCCGTCGCGGGCCGGGTCAGTCCCGACCTGTCCGACCTAACAGACGGCAAGGGCAACGCCTGGTCGGTCGGCGCCAATATCACCGGCCCGATCTTCCAAGGCGGGCGGCTCCAGGCCCAGGAAGCGCAAGCCCGCGCCGCTTGGGACGAGGCGCGCATCCGTCATGAGAAAGCAGTGCTGGTCGCGCTCGGGGAAGTCTCCAACTCCCTGATCGCCCGCCAGAAGTTCGCCGCATCCCGCGTCGAGCAGGAGCGCGCGGTCGCCGCTCTCAACGAAGCCGTCGGCATCTCCAGCGAGCGCTACGCCGCCGGCCGGGCCAGCTATTTCGAGATCCTCGATTCCCAGCTCGAACTCTTCCCCACCGAGCTCAATCTCGCACGCGTCCGCCTGAACCAATACCTGGCCGTCGTCACCCTCTACCGCGCCCTCGGCGGCGGCTGGTCGCCCGGCTCCGTCTCGTCGGCCAAGGAGGGGCTCTAACGGAGCGCTGACTGCAGTCGGCAAGTGATTGCGAGGCCATCAAACCCGTCGCCAGTCCACCGATCGAGCCCCCGAAGTCGAAGCCCCGCCCATGACCGAAAGAAAGGTCTCCCTCAAACGCGAAACCCTGCCCCGCCTCGGTCGCGTGGTAAGGATGTTCCTGCGTTCGCGGGTCGGCACCAAGGCGAAACTCCTGCTCGGCATCCTGCTGCTGATGATGCTCGGCATCAACGGCATGAACGTGCTCAACAGCTATGTCGGCCGCGATTTCATGTCGGCCATCGCGGACCGCGACATGGCGGGCTTCCACCGCAACGCCTGGCTCTACCTCGGCGTCTTCGCCGCTTCCACCGTGGTCGCCGTGTTCTTCCGCTTCGCCGAGGAGCGGCTGGCACTGCTCTGGCGGGAATGGCAGACGCAGCGGGTCGCCGATGCCTACCTCGACCGCCACACCTATCTCCATTTCAAGGAGACCGGATCGATCACCAATCCCGACCAGCGCATCGCCGAGGACATCCGCACCCTCACCACCACCACGCTGTCCTTCCTCCTGATGTTCCTCAACGGAACCTTCACCGCGATCTCGTTCTCGGGCGTGTTGTGGACCATCAGCCCCACCCTGTTCGCCATTGCCGTCGCCTACGCAGCCGCCGGTTCCGGCCTCACCCTCTGGCTTGGCCGGCCTTTGATGCGGCTCAACTACCAGCAAGCCGACCGCGAGGCGGACTTCCGCTCCGAACTGATCTACATCCACCAGAATGCCGAAGGCCTCGCCTTCACCCGCGACGAGGCACGGATGAGCGAACGGCTCGCGCTCCGCATCGACCAGCTCGTAAAAAATTTCCGCCGGATCATCTCGGTGAACCGTAACCTGAGCTTCTTCACCACCGGCTACAATTATCTCATCCAGCTCATCCCCGCCCTGCTGGTCGCGCCGCTGTTCATCGCCGGCGGGGTCGAGTTCGGAGTCATCGGCCAAGCCACCATGGCCTTCGCCACCCTGGTCGGCGCGTTCTCGCTGATCATCACGCAATTCCAGTCGATCTCCTCCTACGCCGCCGTCGTCACGCGCCTCGGCGAACTCGTGGAAGCCTCCGAATCCGCCGCTTTGCGCGATACCGCCTCCTGCCTGGACTGCCAGCCGAGCGCCGACCGCATCACCTACGCCGGACTCAACCTGCACGCCTCTTCCGCCGACAATCATCTGCTGCTCCGGAATCTCAGCCTGACTTTCTCCCCCGGCAAGTCGGCGCTCATCATCGGCCCCAACCAGGCCGCCAAGCTCGCGCTCTTCCACGCCACCGCCGGCCTCCACGAATCCGGCAGCGGCAGCATCCTGCGCCCGCCGCCGGACCAGCTCGCGTTCCTGTTAGAGCAGCCCTACCTCCCGCCGAGCAGCCTCCGCGAACTGCTGACCCCGTCCGGGGCAAAGGCTCCGGTCGGCGATGCCGCGATGCTGTCGGTCTTGAACGAGCTCGGTCTTGACCTCGCTGCCGCCCGCAACCGCGACTTCGATACGCAGCACCACTGGGTGGCCGAACTCAGCCTCGGCGACGAACAGACCCTCGCCGTCGCCCGCGCCCTGCTCGCCAAACCGCGCTTCGCTTTCCTCGATCACCTTGATTCCTCGCTCAACGACGACGAGTTCCGCAACGTCCGCCAGGTCATGGCGCGCCATGGTATCGCCTGCATCGTCCTCGGCAACGGCAAGACTTCGACCCAGGGCTACGACGCCGTGCTCGAGCTTTATGCCGACGGCAGCTGGAAGTGGACTCAAGCCGGGTGACGGCAGGGGATCGCCCCCGCCGCGATCCGACCGGGCATCCCTCTCCGCCCGTCGGAAGCTGCCTCCTGCGACGCTCTGCCCCTTCACGGAAATGCAGGATTTGCACCGCCGCCCTGACTATTCGCATTTATGGAGGCCATGCCGCTGCGGAAACCCGGCACACTCCTTGCCCGTTCCCGACCCGCTGAGCCCACGAGAACAGGGAGAATGGCAACTTTCGAATCCCATTGGTACGACGTTTCGAACAAGAGGAGCTTGTTCTGGACCCTGCAGCTGATCGGCTGGTCGGCGTTCATGGTCGTGGCCGCGAACGTGTTGGACAGGAATGCCGCCCTGATGCCGCTGGTCCTCTGCCGGGGGCTGTTCGGGCTTGTCATCACCTCGTTCCTGGTGAGGCCGCTGCTGCGCCGGCTGCGGGGACACTCCGCCAAGGCCGTCTGGTGGTGGTTGCCAGCACTGATGTTCTTTGCCTACCTGCTGAGCACCGCTGATTCGGCGTCGTTCCGATGGCTGGCGCGCCAGTGGTCGGGGGAGGGAAGCCGGAGCGGGGCGGTGCTGGATGTCCTCAACTCCAGCGGACCGATCCGCTTCGTCGCCTACGGCAGCTGGATGGCCCTCTATTTCGTGATCAACGACCTGATCGAATCCAACAGCGCCCGCCTGCGGCTGGAGCGGCTGAAATCCGAGATGGTCGAGAGCGAGCTGCGCCTGCTGCGCGCGCAGGTGAACCCTCATTTCCTGTTCAACGCCCTCACCTCGATCATCGGCGAGGCGCGCCATCCGGACCGGGTGACCCGGCTCACCCACTCGCTGGCCAGCTTCCTGCGCTTCTCGCTTTCGCAAAGCACCGCCCTGCAAGCGCTGGGCGACGAGCTGACGGCCCTGGAAGGCTACCTGCAGGTGGAGAAAATCCGCTTCGAAGACCGCCTCGAATACACCGTGGTCGTGGACCCGGCGGCACGCCACCTGCAGGTTCCCAGCGCGCTGGTGCAGCCGCTGCTGGAGAACGCCATCAAGTTCGGCCAACGGACCAGCCCGCGCCCGCTGCGCCTCGCGATCCACGCGCAGGCCCTGCCGGAGGGTCTGCGGATCGAGGTCTCGAACACCGGGAAATGGGTGGAGGAAGGCAGCGGCGATTCCACCGGCATCGGCCTGGCCAATCTCCGCCGCCGGCTGCAACTGCTCTGCGGCGACCGCGCGGAGCTCCGGCACGAGGTGCTGGACGACCGCGTGGTGGTCCGTGTGATGGTTCCCGCCGCGCCCGCTCCGCCACTCCAGCCCCTTCCCCTCCCGGCCTGATGAAACGGCTGCGGACCCTCATCGTGGACGACGAACGGCTCGCCCGCCAGCAGCTGGCCGATCTCCTGGCCGGCTATCCCGGGATCCTGCCGGCCGGCGAGGCGTCGGATCTCTCCGAGGCGGTGGCCCTTCTGGCCGCGGTGCCGCCGGATGTGATTTTCCTCGATGTCTCGATGCCGCCGGAATCGGGATTCGAGCTGCTGCCGCATGTGCTGGTCGGCAGCCAGGTGGTCTTTGTCACCGCCCACGCCGACCATGCCGTGCGGGCCTTCGAGGCCGCCGCCCTGGACTACCCGCTCAAGCCGGTCACCCCCGAGCGGCTGGCCATCACCCTGAAGCGTCTCGGCGAAACGGAGGCGCTGCCGGCCGGCGAGCGGCTCCTGCTGCTGGGCGATGGCCGGCAATGGAAGAAAATCCCGCCGGCCGGGATCGCCGCGGTCTTCGCCGAGGGGAACTACAGCTGCTGCCACTCCCTGGAGGGCGAGCGATTCGTGCTGCGCCGTCCCTTCAAAGAGTGGCTCGCCGAACTCGAGGGCGGGCCCTTCGTCCGGCTGAACCGCTCCATGGTGGTCAACCCGGCCGCCATCCTCCATCTCGAGAAGCAGCGCCGGGGCGGCGGCCGCCTCCGCCTCCAAGGCGTCGAAGGCACCATCCCGCTCGGCCGCGAAGCCATGCGCCTCCTGGCCGCCCGGGCCCTGTCCTGAGGAGCGACGACCCCGCGGTCTTCCCGTCCTCACCCTCCTCCGCTGCCTGAAGGGCGGACCATCAGGCCCCCGCTCCGCCACACGGACCCGCGGTTTCGCCCGCCGTTTCCCTGCCGGATACCGGCCGCTTGACCCAGTTCGTCCCTGAATCGACCCAGTTCGTCCCAACCGCTCGCACGGGCGGGCGCCTTGTGGCATGTCGGGTTGTTGTGGTTCGCACCGGGATTTCCCTGGTCCGCGGGCCGCGCTGAAATCAATACAAACAGAGCGAAAGCCATGAAAAACTTGTTAGCCAAACGTTCCCACCGAGCCGCATCTCTCGCGCTTGCCCTTGGACTGACCGCCGCGGGCAGTGTGACCCAAGCCGCGATCACCATCAACGGTCTCGACTACATCTCGCCGGTTTCCGCCACGACCGCCGGCTTGTCTTCATTCGGTGACGCCTATGACTTCCCAACCGGTGCGTTGTGGGATGGTTCCGGTATCGATGCCATCACCGGTTTCGCAACCGCTCCACAGGATGCGTCGGATGGATTCTCCGCTTACGGCGCCTCCAGATACTACCTCATGTTCGACCTCGGCAGCGATATGTCATTGACATCATTCCGCATTTGGTCCCGCTCCATCGGCATCGCTGATTCCACCTCCTATCAACAAGGGGCGGGCGGTATTCGGAGCTTCACCGTCAGCACGTCAACGTCGAATCAGGTCACGGAAGTGGTCGGGAATGCAGGATATGCCTTCAGCGACCCGGTGAGCTCGTTCCGCGTGACCGATCTGACGGATCCGGCGACTCTCGGCACCGATCCTTCGAGCTATGCTGGAGAATTGTTCAACCTCACCGGGACCGCGCGTTATGTGATGTTCTCAAACGGTGAGTCGGAGGTAAGCGGTTGGTACACGGGTCGGAACGCTCGCGAGTCACTGTCGATCAATGAAGTTCAGTTCTCCGCCGTCCCCGAGCCCTCCGGCAACCTCGCGCTGCTCGCGCTCTGCTCCACCGGCTTGCTGACCCGCCGCCGCCTCACACGGAAGGCGTAAACGGCCCGCCGCGATCATGGCAACCCGGAAGAGGCGGCGGCAGCGCCGCCTCTTCCCCGGCAATCGCAGGACCTCCATTTCAAGGAGGCAGGCTCGAGCACCAGCCCCGGCCAACGCGTCGCCGAAGACATCCGCAGGCTGCCCCCCCCGGCCTCGACTGCCAGCCGAGCG
>Ga0247843_1001195_pt1 | contig 54984 bp, 34 predicted proteins | sample LaCruzMarch2017__FD_192420 | JGI IMG/M metagenome (GOLD analysis project Ga0247843, IMG submission 192420) | Freshwater microbial communities from meromictic Lake La Cruz, Castile-La Mancha, Spain - LaCruzMarch2017_8m | ecosystem: Environmental > Aquatic > Freshwater > Lake | place: Spain...
TTCAGTAGCCTACACCATTACCGTCATCCCTGACCTGCACCCGCAGATCACGGTGGACGAGTTCAAGGACAGCACCAACCTTCGCCTCGCCTTTTTTGCCGGCGACGCCTCGGATGATTACGGCATTCAAAACCTGACGTTCAATTACCAGATCAAAAAAGCGAAGGGTGGGCAATTGCCGATGAATACGACTAAAGTTGGTCAGTCCGGGAATGCGCCCGCCTCCGCTAAAGCTTCGGCGGGTAAAACGGGTAAACAAACACAGTACGACTACTCCTGGGACATTAGCACGCTTAATCTTGAACCAGGGGATGAGGTGCAATACTACTTTGAAGTCTTCGACAACGACGGCGTAAACGGCTCCAAAAGTGCCCGCACCGGTCTTATGACCTATAAAATGCCCACACTCGATGAGTTCCGCCAGCAACAGGCCGACAATTCTGAGGAAATCAAAAAAGATCTGGAAAAAGCGCTGAAAGAAAGCCTGAAAATTCAGGAAGATCTGAAAAAACTGCGCGAAAAGGTGCTACAAAAGAAAGAGATGGATTGGCAGACCCGCAAGGAGATGGAAAAACTGATGGAACGCCAAAAGCAACTCCAAAAGCAGATGGAGCAGGCCAAACAGACTTTTGACGAAAACAAACAGCAGCAAAAAGAATTCAACCAGCAAAACGAAGAGTTGCAGGAAAAGCAGGAGAAGCTGGAGAAGTTGTTTGAAGAAACCATGAACGACGAGATGAAAAAACTCCTCGAAGACATCCAAAAACTCCTCGAAGAGCAGAACAAAGACGAAATGCTGGAGAAGATGGAAGACATGCAATTGAGCAATGAGGAGCTCAATAAAGAACTGGAGCGCCTGGAAGAACTCTATAAACAACTCGAAGTGGAGCAATTGCTCGATCAGCAAATAGAGAAACTGGAAGAACTGGCCAAAGAACAAGAAGAACTCGCCAAAGAGACCGAAGAGGAGAAAAAAGGCACGGAAGAACTGGAAAAAGAACAGCAGAGCCTCAACGAGAAATTGGAAGAACTGGACAAAAAGATGGAAGAACTTTTGAAGAAGAATGAGGATTTGAAACGCCCGGAGAAAATTGAGGACAACAAACAAGAGATGAACGATGCGAAGCAAGAACAGAAAGAGGCGAAGGAAAATATCAACAAAAAGGACAACAAAAAGGCGGGTAAAAAGCAAAAGTCGGCGGCCAACAAGATGAAGGAAATGGCCAACAAGATGAAGCAGGGCAAGGAAAGCGGCGAGCAAGAACAAATGGAGGAAGACCTCAAAACCATCCGCCAATTGTTGGAGAACCTGGTCGGCCTCTCGTTCGCGCAGGAGCAGAATAAAAAAGATGTGGAAACCACCACGCCCAATACCCCGCGTTACGTTGAACTTGCCCAGCAGCAGTACAAAATCAAAGACGATTTCAAACTCGTGGAAGACAGCCTTCAAGCACTCGCCACGCGCCAATTCCAGTTGGAGGGCATCATCACCGAGAAAGTAACCGAAATAAAATCCAACCTCAAAAACAGTCTCGACGAACTCGAAGAGCGCCGCACCAATACCGCCAGCGAATACCAGCACCGCACCATGAAAGGGCTGAACGACCTCGCGTTGTTGCTTGCCGAGTCCATGCAGCAGATGCAGGAACAGATGGCAGCCGACATGCCTGGCAGCCAAAGTTGCGATAAACCCGGCAAGGGGAAAGGCAAAGGAAAGGGGAAGGGCAAAGGCGAGGGCGAGCCTAAGGATAAAATGAGCAAAGGTCAGGAGGACATCAATAAAATAATGAAAGACCTCAAAGAGCGGCTCGAGAAAGAAAAAGAAGGCAAAGGCAAAGACGGCAAGGGCAAAGAAAAAGGTGGCAAAGACAATCCAGGGGCCGGCGGCGGTGGCGGCACCGATCCAAGCAACAGCAAAGAATTCGCCCAGCTTGCCGCCAAACAAGCAGCGCTGCGCGATGCACTTCGCAAACTTCAAAAGGAAAAACAGGAGCAAGGCAAAGGTGAAAAAGCCCTGGACGATATCATGGACGAGATGAACAAGATCGAGATAGACCTTGTCAATAAAAAACTCAACAACGATATGCTCAAGCGCCAGGAGCAAATCCTGACCCGCCTGCTCGAACATGAAAAAGCCGAACGTGAGCGCGAGCAAGACGAACAGCGCGAAGCTGAAGTGGCCCGCCAGCAGCAACCGAAAATGCCGCCTGCGCTGGAAGAATATTTGAAAAAACGCCGCGCTGAGGTCGAGCAGTTCCGCACAGTAAGCCCGGCATTGAAGCCTTATTACAAGCAATTGGTGGAGGAGTATTTGAAGGGTAAGTAAGTGGCAAGTTTGCAAGTGGCAAGTTTGCAAGTGCCGAGTTTTTAAAACGGGCATTTCGCGTGAAGCGGAATGCCCGTTTTCTATTTCAACCTATCCAATAGCGCTCTTCAACCTGTAGTTTTTTGAGCAATCAACGACTTTTTGTGCAATAAAAGAGAATCTAGCAATACTTTTTTTACATACCTTTGTACAAAAAGTATATCTTTATGTACAAAAGGAAAATATTTTCAGCCTTAGAGTCGCACCTTTCTGCTCAAGAAGTTACGGTAATCACAGGGATGCGCCGAGTTGGAAAGTCAACCACATTGCGGCATCTAATGGAGGTTTCGCCTTTGTCTAACAAATTATACCTCGACTTGGAGCGACCAGATCACCGGTTTGTATTTCAGCAAAAACTCTTTGGCGACGTTCAGCGTGAGCTAGAGCAATTGGGACTTATGTTCGATCAGCCGGGCATCCTGGCATTGGACGAAATTCAGTTGGTACCCGAAATCACAAACTTTATTAAATACTACCACGATCATTTTCCCCTTAAATTCATCGTTACAGGATCAAGTTCTTTTTATCTGCGAAACCGTTTTTCGGAGAGCCTTGCGGGGCGGAAGCGAATATTTGAAATGTACCCGCTCGACTTTTATGAATTTTTGCAATTCAAAGAAGTAGAGGCGAACGATTTGATCAAATACGCCTTACAGCCTTATAGCCTTCCACTTTACAACCGCTTAAAATCTTGGTACGAGGAATTTGTCCGTTTTGGAGGGTTTCCCCAAGTGGTGTTGGCTCAGACAGAGAAAGACAAAAAGGATTTTTTGCAAGACATCATTAACGCTTATATCGAACTGGATATCAGACTTTTGTCGGACTTTGATGCCAGTGCAACGCTCTATCGGCTTATCCGATTGCTTGCAGCCCGTTCGGGCACTTTGATCGAAATTTCGGGTGTAACGGGCGTATTGGGTGCTGACCGCCGGAAGGTCAATGCTTACCTTGAATTGTTGGAGCGCACCTATTTTATCCATCTGGTTTCGCCATTTACAAAGAACACCGACAAAGAAATCGCGTATCGAAAAAAAGTGTTCCTCGCCGACACGGGCATCCTGAACCAATTGGCGCAGGTGAGCAGCGGACAGGTTTTTGAAAACGCCATTTTCCTTCAGTTCGTACGCGCCGGTATTCCTGACATTCGTTATTACCAAACTAAAACGGGGGCGGAGATTGATTTTGTCCTGGACCAAAAAACAGCAGTCGAGGTAAAAGAAAACCCTCATGCGCGCGACTTGGCGGTGCTGCATAACCGCGCTAACGCGCTTGGCTTGTTAGAATCTCAACTCATTGGCCGTTATCCGCCGGGCGACGAATTTCGCGATTTTGTCTGGGGCGGTATGGTGGGCTGAGCTGGCTGTTAAGGCTCTCCACGGTATCTGAGCACCCATACAATGCAAAATTTTTTTAATTTTGTGCTCTATACTAAAAGTCAAAAAATATGGAAATTTCAAGGCATAAAAAATGGCATTCAGACAGACTGCTCTTTCTTGGGGTTCTTTTGTTTTTATTTGGGTTACTCATTGGATTGTTTATTCCAATGATGATAAACCCACGCATGGGACTAGCGGCCCACCTCGAAGGCGTTATGAACGGAGTTTTTCTGGTGGTTTTGGGACTTATTTGGCACAAACTTGTACTAAATGACAGATGGTTAAGCGCTGCATTTTGGTTGACAACCTATGGATCTTTCGCAAACTTTGTAGCTGTAACGATTGCAGCCATAACCGGAGCCGGGAAAATGATGCCAATAGCAGGGGGAAAAGAAGCCGCTTCTGGCGTGGAAGGATTCATTTCATTTCTACTTATTTCTCTTGCGCTTGCAATGATCTCTGTTTGCATTATTGTAATGGCAGGGCTTTTTAGATATATAAAACAAGATGCTTTGGTAGTAAACAATCAAGAATCAAATGAGTAATATATATACATCTTACGTTAGAATTTATAGAAATGATAAAAAGGAAATGAATCCTGAAGAGATAGAGTTCATTTCAAAATCAATTGTCCGAGTGAACAATGACTTTCGTTCTTATAATGTTCCAATCGTTATTGAGAAAAGACCAGATAAACACTTCCTTGACATTCAATATGGCAGCGGAAAAGGTCTCGGCCATCTGTATGATTTCATGGATGATAATTCAGAAACGTATACAATCTGGCACCGAATGAATGATGCGGGATCTGATCACGATTTTATTGAAAGGCTACACCATCGCTTGAAACCAATTTCTGAATTTTCACAACGTCTTTGCAAATATAGGTTTGATGAAATACGCGTTTATAATTGCCCCGGTCTAACTGATCATTCTAATCTTTCCTGGAATTTAATTGGCACTGCAGATTATAAATGTCATATAAGCGGCTGTTACCAAAGTGACAATGGCCAGTTTGGAAAAGGTGAAATAATTGATCCGATTCAAAAATATGATCTCCCTCGGGTATTCGGTTTGCTTGAATGGTGTTCCGAACCAGAAGTTTCAAGCCTACTTAATCACGCATCCGATTGTTTTCTTTCAGAAGTTCACTTTTATTTTAACAAAAGAAAAGTATTGGTATATTCCTGGGTAAAGGAAGTATATTTTTTCAACCCTGTAAAAAGTTTAAATGGAAAAGAATTTGTCGCGAACGCCTCTGACGATTGGGACAATTGTGCAGACGAATTATTTATTGATTTTGACCAATCATTCAATAAATAAATAGTAGCATGACAAATCCAACAATCAATATCAGAACAGCAACACCGAGCGATGCAGCGCAAATTGCGTTTGTGCATATTGACAGTTGGAGAACGACTTATCGAAATATCGTGAGTGAAGACTTTTTAGACAGCTTAAACGTTCAGACAAGAACAAATTATTGGCACAGCGTTTTGACCACAAAATCGGAAAACGTTTTTGTTGCGGAGCGTGACGGAAAAATTGTAGGCTTCGCAACCGGTGGATATAGTAGAGATAAAAACGATTTTGACAGCGAGTTGTATGCGATTTACGTTTTACAACAACATCAACAACAAAACATCGGCAGCCTTTTACTGACAGCATTGGCAGCGTATTTACAACTGTGCGGACACCGTTCACTGTACGTTTGGGTGCTTGCTGACAACAACGCCACGACTTTTTATGAGCGACTTGGCGGAGAACTTTTTGACGAGAAAGAAATTGAAATTTGTGGACAGAGATTAAGTGAAATTGCTTACGGTTGGAGCGCGTTGAGTGCGTTGATTGCAAGTATAGATGGACGGACAAAAATCTAAATTCAACACAATGACACAAATAATAACTATGAAAAAGAACAACTACATCTGGTTCATTCTCCAGCTAATGATTCTTGTGCTGCCTTTGACGGCCCATGCTCAAGTTCTATTTGAAACTGGACAATCCCTGGGCGCCCCCGGTTCTGTATTCGAGGTAGTCGCCGTGGGCGATATAGACAATAACGGGCGTGAAGATATTGTTACCGCAACCGGGTTTTACTTTAGCCCTCAGTTCGATTATCAGCTGTTGGTTTATAGTCAGTCCGAATCGGGAACTTTTCCGACAACACTATACTACCCCTATTCGAATGTTTATCCAGGAATAAAAGCAATTGCTGTTAATGACGCAAATAACGACGCTTTGAACGATGTAATTATAGGTTACGGAGATAGTATTGGTATATTTTTTCAGAATACATCAGGCGCCTTAAATCCAATGGTCAGTTACTATAGTGGAACCAGCGTAGACGATATTAAGGTAGCAGATGTGAACAATGATGGCCGTGAAGATATAGTTGTATGCCACTGGAATGACAACTTTATCCGTGTATTCTATCAAACGCCGACTGCATTTACAACCAATATATACGCGAAACCTCAAGGTGGCTATGATGAAATAGAAATAGGGGATATGGACTCTGACGGGTTAAACGATGTAGTGTATATGGCAGGTCAAGGTATCGGAGGGATTCATGTGTTTAAACAAAACAGCGGCGGCACATTGAATAATTATATCTCCTATTTCCCGGGCGGCGGGGGCTTCCAAGCCCTTAACAGTATAGCCATTGGCGACCTCAATCAGGATGGTGCTAATGATTTATTAGCTTCAAAAGGCGGAAACAGGCCCGATGCCAGCCTGGTAATCTGGTATCAGGACACGCTTACCCATTTGCTTAAACCGATCGTAAGCACAGCAGCCTATGAAATTCCTTCAGCCATTGAAGTTGCTGATTTTAATTGCGATGGCAAACCAGAAATCTTTATTAATCACGGTGGATGGAATGCTGTAACGGTCTGGTCAGATTCTTCCGGCTATTATACGAACTACGATATTTATCAAGTGTCAGTAGCGCAACATCCACAGCCCGAAGCCTTGACATCAGGCGATATAAATAACGATGGTAAGTTAGATATTGTAACTGTTGGCGACTTCACTAGCATTCAGCTTTTGTACAACATCTCTATCCCTACCTCTTTTACAAATATTGATACTACCATTGTAATTGATAGTGTTTTAACGCAACACAATGAATCTACCTATTATTTTACTACTACACAGATTGATACAATTTCTAACTTTGTGATTATTCTTACCGATTCATTACAGGTAATGTATACCTACTCGCAATTTAATGTAAAAACCGATTCCATTTATTCAAGAACCGGTGTTTTGTGTAGTTCTGAATATAACGATGTCATCACCGACTCTTATAACGCTTTCTTTGCAACCGAAATTCGGGACACTTCCTTTTTGTCCAGCACCTTGGACACTGTTCAATTGGTGGGTATATCTGAACCAATTGCAGATGATATAAAAATATCTCCTAATCCGTTTTATACGGAGCTTACTTTCCAAAATGCTGCCAATGAACCTACCATTGTTGCTATTTACGACTTCCTTTCAAGACAAATTTTGCTACAGACATTTACAAACTCCACGACCATAAATACAGCGCAACTTGCTGACGGCATTTACTTTTATGAATTAAAGAATGCTAAGCGGACACTGAAAACTGGAAAGCTTGTCAAGCAATGACCTAAAAAACCCGCCAAGGGTCTGCAGGGTTGAATTCCGAACTCGCTCTAATCGCCGTAATAATCCTACCTTCGCAAAAATCTAAATTCAACACAATGGCCGCAACAAAAATTACAGTAAATTCTAACGGTTCCCTCAAGGTAGAGGGCGATTTTGAAATTGTAGACGCCCAGGGCAATGTGTACGGACTTCAAGGCAGAACAGCATTGGGTCTGTGCCGTTGTGGCATGTCCAAAAACAAACCCTTCTGTGATGGGGCGCACAACGGGCATCTGGAACATCAGGCAGTCGCCTTTGATCTGCCCCCGAAAAAGGTCTGATCAGTCTAGACGTGTGGACTGTTGGACATTGGACTGTTGGACGTTAGATATTGGACATTGGACGTTAGACATTGGACGTTAGACATTGGACATTGGACGTTAGACATTGGACAATTGGACCTGGGACGAGTGCAAGTCCAACGTCAAATTGTCCAATGTCCAACAATCCAATGTCCAAGATCAACCGAGCATCTCCAAAAACCACTCCTTCTCCGTCAAAATCTCCTCCCCGACAATCGCAGCCCGGAGTGCTTGCACCGCCTCTTTTTTCCTGAAATCCAAAGCCACCAACTGCTGGGTATAAGCTACAATCATCCCGTAATTGGTGCGGTGGTACCCGATGCTCGTATGCCGTTTGATGAAGTTTTTCATCCCTTTCAAATGGTTTTCTAACAAGTCAAATTCGCCGGATTCGTAAAATATTTTTAGCTGCAAAGTCTTGGCCGTCAGGTTGTTGATAAGGTCTTTGTAATCAGAGCGTTGCAGGTTTAAGAGGGCGGTTTTGAAATCTCGGCGGGCATAGGCCACCCTGGCAAGACCAAAACTGGCGCTGGCCTCCCGCCATTGGCGTTCGAGCAGATTTTTGTGATCGAGAATGAAACGTTCCACCCAATCCAACTCCCCTACCCTGAGCGCAATGGCGATGATGTTGTTGAATGCAAAACGCGAAATCTGCCCGTTTTCTAAAAGCAATTGTCGGCTCAAGGCTCCCTGGTACAAATCGAGGGTAGCCCGGAGCCACCCTTCTGCCGACTGGTTGATTTTTTTGATGCCAAAATTGATGGCCAACAGATACAACGAACGCAGCTCCTCGGGTGGGAAAGCCCCGGCATGCAGGGCAAGGATGGCCCGAAACCGTTCAAAATGCTGCTCCGCCCCAGGCAAATCTGTCTGAAACCTATAACAGTAATAGTATAAGCCCACTGCAGGCATTTCCAGCAAATTTTTTGATTCAACATGAGCCAGAACTTCGTCCAGAAGTCCGATGTGATATTCAGCTTTGAATACCGTTTGGTGGGAGAAAGCCACACAAGCCAGGCGCAATTTCCGGGCAATAAACGCCGTATCCATTAGGTCAGAAGTCGCTTGAAGATTGAACACTTCGGTACGCAGCGTGAGCGTATCGAACTGGTAGCGTTCCCATTCCACCAGATTCAGATCGTGGAAGTAATCAGCATGTCGCCAGGGCTGTTGCTCTCGGCTTTGACGGGCTTCTCGAAGGGTAATGTTGAAATGTTTGCCGAGGTTGCGCTTCCGATACGCGGCCGCAAGGCGGATTTTAGCACGGCCTTCGTCCTGGAATTTCTCGTTATAGGCCAGATATTTTTCCAGCAAAGCCAGCAGCGCCGTATTCGCCTGACGCGCCTTTACCCCGCGTTCGGTTTTATTTAATACAACGGCGGCTTCCGTCCCTTGGGGCAAACGCCCGGCACGACGACAAGTATCCAGATAATCAAACAACAGGATAGGCTGCTGGCGGGCATTAAAAAAAGGCGAACGGACGAATTTACCAAACTCGCGGGCTTCTGCCGCAGTAAGGGAGGCAAAGGCTTCCCAGAGTAGTGTTTTTTCCATTTTCCTCAGAAAGATTGGAGTAATCTATTTGGTGTGCAAGATACTTAATTTTTTTAAAATACTGTAAAACAATTAATTGAAATTATTTTTAAAAAATAGCGGGGAACAAATGAAGAAAAATGTCTTTGCACAACCAAGCAGCAAGCCCAACATTTGTAGCATCAAAAGACTATCCAACAAATCCGTTCCCTGTATTTATCTCATCGGCCTGGCGTTTTGAAAAACTCGACGTGCCATAAAATTGAAAAACAACGCATGATGAATCCCGTACACTATACATTTTTGTCCCTGCTTTTGTGTCTGTTTGCAGGCACCCGCAGTGTCCAGGCTCAATGCAGCGCAAATGCTGCCATCACCCATGTTACCTGCACCGGTCTTTCCAATGGCAGCATTGACCTCACTGCCTCGAACGGTACTGCCCCCTACACCTACCTCTGGTCGAACAACCAGACGGATGAGGACCTCTCCGGCCTGGTAGCGGGCACCTACACCTGCACCGTCACCGATGCCTTGGCTTGTACCGCAACGGTAACAGCCACTGTAGCGGAACCCCTGCCGCTCACCGCCATTGCGAACGGAGGTACGCTGAATTGTGTCAGTAACAGCCTTGCCGTCACGGTAAATGTCAATGGCGGCACAGCACCCTACAACTATTTATGGAGCAATGGAGAAACGACTGAAAATCCCTCAATTTCGATTCCAGGCCAGTACACCGTCACGGTAGCCGATGCATTGGGCTGTACAACCATTGCTCAAACCGATGTGAATATGGATACAAATGCTCCCATTGCCGATGCCGGGCCAAATCTGTTACTCGATTGTCTCAGCCTTTCGGTTCAGTGCGATGGCAGCGGTTCTTCCTCAGGCGTCGAATATATTTATATATGGTCAGGTCCCGGCGTAATTGGAAATGGGGAAACTCCCATCGTCACCGCTAATCTACCTGGAGTTTATACTTTGCTCGTAACCAATACTGCAAACGGCTGCACCGCTACAGATCAAATAATTGTAACGATAGATACCAACCTTCCTATCGCTGATGCAGGGCCAGACACTGGCATTCCTTGTGGGGGTGGCACGACCATATTGGAGGCAAATGGATCTAGTGTTGGGGCAATATTCACATACTTGTGGTCAGGTCCAGGCATCCATCCTGCAAATGTCACCTCCTTGACCCCCACCGTAATTGCACCAGGTGTCTATACCCTTTGGGTAACCAACACTGCCAATGGCTGCACAGCCACCGATCAGGTCATCGTATTCAGCGGACCGGCCATTCCCGAACAGGATATTGCGGTCAGCAACGTCACATGCCTGGGCGGCGATGGGTCCATCACTTTGTCCTTCGACAATGGCGCATCACCTTATACCTACCTCTGGTCTGCTGGCGCAACCACCAAGGATCTGAACAACCTGAATGCGGGCACTTATTCGGTCACCCTCACCGACGCGACGAGCTGTAGTCATTATGCCATTATAACCATAACACAAAGCACCCCGATTACGGCCACTACGAATCAAACCAGCCCCAGCAACTGCGCCACGGCCAACGGTTCCATCAATCTTTATGTGAACGGCGGCACGGGGCCTTACACTTATCTTTGGTCCAACGGCGCAACTACAAAGGATGTGGCCAATCTGTTGTCCGGGCTTTATACCGTAACCATCACGGACGCGGTGGGCTGTGTCAAAAACCACAACGTGGCGCTCCTTGCCAACCTTGGTCTCACAGCGACCCTCCTCTCGCCCCCCTGCTTTGGCGGCTCAAATGGAAGCATAGATCTCAGCCTAACTGGAGGTGTAGCGCCGCATAATTTCCAGTGGTCTGGCCCCAACGGTTATTCCTCCACGCAAGAAGACCCAACCAACTTGACGGCAGGCACTTACACCGTCTCCGTGATGGATGCGAATGGCTGTATTGGGTTTCGGGCATTTGTGCTACCCCAAGCCGCTTTGGTAGTCCTAAATGCCAACAGTAGCTGGATTACTTGTTATGGGGGCATTGATGGTAACGCGAATGCTCAAATTACGGGTGGCCAAGCTCCCTACGACTATTTATGGTCAACCGGGGAAACCACCCAAACCATTACAGGGCTTTTAGCGGGCACCTATTCCGTCACTGTAACCGATGCCAACGGGTGTACTTTCGTAGACAATGATGCGCTGGTTGGTCAGCCAGATGAACTTGTCCTTACGTTCCTGACGCTTTCTAATGATTGTGATGGCGCAGTAATAGCACCGATTATTTCAGGTGGATCGCCCCCTCCGCATTACCTTTTTTCCTGGAGCAACGGTTTTCAGGATTCCGTCCTACAAATCAATGCTACCGGCACCTATTCGCTCACCATTACAGATTTTAATGGCTGCACCGTGTCCGCCAACTTTGATATTCAGATCAATAACGGGCTTTGTGGGCTTTTGAAAGGCCGTGTGTATCAAGACCTTGTGGAAAATTGCCAACCGGATGGCGAACCGGGCCTCAGTGGCTGGATCATGCAAGCACAGGGCAGCAATGGCACTTTTTATGGTGTGACGGATGCCAATGGAAACTACAACATCGGGGTTCTTCCGGGTGATTACACGGTGTTCATACACCCATTGAACCCGCTTTGGGATCCTTGTTGGCTCAGTCTCACGGTTGGTTCTGTGGCCGTGAACGACACGCTGGGTGGGTTTGATTTTCCGGCAAAAAAAGTAATGGTCTGCCCTGCCTTGTCGGTGGACATTACCTCCAGCAACCTTCGGCGTTGTTTTTCCAACAATTACTACTCCGTTCAGTATTGCAACAATGGCACCGACATAGCCACGGATGCCTACATCATCCTCAGTCTGGATCCCTTTCTGACCCCACTTGGCTCCAGTCTGCCCTACACAGACCTCGGCAATGGTGTGCTTCAATTTGAAGTGGGTGATCTGGATTTGGGTGAGTGCGGCACGTTTTTTCTGTATGTCAACCTCAGCTGTGACGCTGGGCTCGGAGAGACCCACTGTACGGAAGCGCATATCTTCCCGGACAGTTTTTGTGTTACACCCAATGTGCTGTGGTCGGGTGCGAGCCTGCGCATTAGCAGCGAATGCCTGGCCGATTCAGTTCGTTTTAGAATTGAAAACGTCGGCTCGGGGAATATGACGAATGCGGTGAATTACATCGTCATCGAAGATCAAGTCATGATGATGGCCGCTCCGGTGCAACTCGATGCGGGCGAATTCGTCACCGTCAGCGTACCTGCCAATGGAAGTACATGGCGCTTGCAAATGGATCAAGAAGCTTTCCATCCAGGTCTGTCGCAACCCTCGGTTTCGGTAGAGGGCTGCACCAACGGGGCTACCTTCTCCACGGGTTTTGTGACCCAGTTTTCCGCCAACGATGCGGATGAGTTTGTGGACATAGATTGCAAAGAGAACACCGGCTCCTATGACCCGAACGACAAACAAGCGTTCCCAAAAGGTTATGGTACAGCGCATTACATCCGTCCCGGAACGCCGTTGGAGTATCTGATCCGATTCCAGAACACGGGCAACGACACGGCTTTCACTGTGCGTGTAGTGGATACCCTGAGCGCATGGCTCGATCCAACAACGCTCCGCCCCGGCGCGAGCAGTCACCCTTATACCTGGGATTTGAACGGCGCCGGGGTACTCACCTATTTGTTTGAAAACATCCTGCTGCCCGATTCAAATATCAACGAACCTGCTTCGAACGGGTTTTTCAAATTCACCATACATCCTCGCCTGGATGCTCCATTGGAAACGGTGATTGAAAATACCGCCGAAATCTATTTTGACTTCAACGAGGCCATTGTAACCAATACCACCTTCCATCGCCTGGGTGAAAACTTTGTGACCGTTGGTTTGTGGCAGCCCGAGCAGCCCAGGTATGCCGTATCGGTGACCCCCAACCCATTTTCTGACGCAGCATTTTTGGAGGTAAAAGGGCTTCAGCAAAACACACCGCTTCGTTTACAAGTATTTGATTTACAAGGAAAATTGCAAGTAGAAATGGTTTCGGAGGGCGCGGTTTTTCATTTGAAAAAAGGAGGATTGACAAGTGGGGTTTACTTTTTCAGGATCGAACAAGGGGGAGTGACGGTAGGCAACGGGAAGTTGATTATTCAGGACTGATCAACTTGGTGGCGTTCGCGCAAATATTTCGCAGGATTGTTCGCGCAGATGTTACACAGATGTTTGGCGCAGATGTTACACAGATGGATCCCGAAAAAATCCGCGTAACATCTGTGTCCTACATCTGTGTAACATCTGCGCGAAACGCGAACCTCAATTTTTCAGAAAATTCTCAGCTCCTTGCTTTGATTTCAGAAAACTAAGTTTACCTTTGCGCTCCGTTTTTCGGAAAGAACAAATTTTTACAGAGCAGCGATGAAACGTACATACCAACCCTCGCGTCGGAAGCGCATCAACAAGCACGGATTCCGCACGCGTATGGAGTCCAAAGATGGACGCAAAATATTGGCCCGCCGCCGCAAGCAAGGCCGCTGGAAACTCACAGTTTCTGACGAGCGCCGCTTGAAGGCAAACGCATAATTTTTTGCAAGTTCAATACTTGCGAAAAGTGGCTAAACAAATTAAATAAGACTTCCGAAGCCCCTGCGGTCTCGGAAGTCTTATTTTTGTACCACCCGCCTACGCTCCTACTTCAAAGAGCTTCGGCGGGTAAACCGCCTACGCTCCTACTTCAAAGAGCTTCGGCGGGTAAACCGCCTACGCTCCTACTTCAAAGAGCTTCGACGGTTTACCCGTCGGAGCTCCCACCTCCATCAAAAAAGCTTCGGCGGGTAAAATATGCCAACCTTCACCCGAGAAGAACGACTCAAAAGCCGCAAAGCCATCGGCAGCCTTTTCAGAGGCGGCCATTCGTATGTGGCTTACCCCTTGCGCATCGTGTGGAAGGAATCTTCGCCTTATTTGGCGGCCCAAAGCAATATCCAGGTATTGATTTCCGTACCAAAACGCAATTTCAAAAGCGCCGTGGCGCGCAACCGCATCAAGCGCCAAATCCGGGAAGCCTACCGACTGCAAAAACAGGAATTGTACGACAAAATGGAGGCTTCAAATCTGCATATCTCCTTGATGATCAGTTACATCGCTAAGGAAGCGTTGCCCTATACAGAGATAACTGCCGGGGTGAGAAAATTGATTCGGAAATTTCCGGGCACGAAATGAGTGATAGGATTGACCTTCATCCCTTCCCGCCTCGGTTCCACCAGAAATAAAACGGCACACCTGTAAGCATCAGCACCACACCAAGACCTGCCTCGCGGGGGTGTGTAAAACAGGTGACAACAATCAGTGTGGCGCAGAAAATTACGAACAAAGCTGGCACCAGCGGATATCCCCACACCCGGTAAGGCCGCTCGGCATCCGGTTCACGCCTGCGCATGATGAACACACCGAAAGCCGTAGCGCCGTAGAAAAAGAATGCTGCAAAAATCAGCATGTCGGTTAATTGGTCAAAACTACCCGAAAGTACTAACAAACAAGCCCACAATCCCTGCATCCAGAGTGCTGGATTGGGTGTATGGTATTTGGGGTGAATCTCTGCTGCCCGAGGAAAAAACAGGCCGTCTTTTGCCATGGCATAGTAAACCCGAGGCGGCATTAAAATAGTAGCGTTGGTACATCCCAGCGTGGTAATCAAGATGACGATGGAAATGAGCGTCGCGCCAAAACCGCCTGCAAAATGCCGCACCACTGCCACGGCAGCAATTTCATTTTGAGCCTGATGAACGCCAACGATCTGATCAATCGGCAACACATAGAGGTAGGTGAAATTGACCAAAAAATAGGCCCCTATGATAACCATCATGCCAGCGAACAAAGCAAGTGGCAGGTTTCTCTTTGGATTTTGGATTTCTCCACCGATAAACCCGAGCGTATTCCAACCCTCATAAGCCCAAAATGCTGCCAGCAACGCTGTAAACATGGCTTTTATGAACAAAAAATCCGTCCACTCCCGTTGCACAAAAGTGGAAGCCGGGGTTTGGAAATTTGCCATGCTCCCGCCACCCAATGCCAGACCAGAGATCACGATTCCAATGAGCCCAACAATGACGAGTCGAGTAGCCCAGGTACTCAGGGCTGCGGCTCCTTTAAGTCCACGCGAATTCAGGAAAGTTAGGGTCAAAATCAGGGTAATGGTGAGGGCTTTTACCCCGGCATTTTCGAAGGGTTTGAAAATGATGAATTCAAAATTTTCGATGGACTCCGGCAAATGCGGCAGTGGAAAAATCGCATTGAACGACTGCGAAAACACGTATGCAATGCCCGCCACAGCCGCTGTTTTGATCACGGCAAAGGTGCTCCAGCCCCATAAGAAGGCCATGAACCGCCCATAAATCTTCCGAAAATACACATATTCACCACCAGAATCGGCCATCATGCCCGCTATCTCGGCATTGCTGAGTGCGCCGCAAAGGCTGATAACACCCGCAAGTACCCAAGCCCACAGCACCAAATCGGGCGAGAGCAATTCCGCCGACATGGGTGCGACTTTTTTGTAAACGCCGGATCCTATAACGGAACTAACGACTAAAATGGTAGCGGCAGCGAGTGTTACGCTGCGAACGAGTTGGCCTTGTTGTTTTTCCATGATGGGGCAAACTTAGGAAAGACTTGGGACTTTGGACTGTTGGACGTCCAACAGTCCAATATCTCACCGTCCCAAGTCTAATTCCCCCAAAAGCCAATCTCGCTCCGTCAGGGCCGGTGCGGCCAGGATTTCTTCGCGCAATTTTATTCTTTCAGCCTTATTATTGGGCTTGATAGTCATCAGCTTGCGAATAAGTCGCACGATGGCCAGGTAATTATCCCGATGATATCCCAGCACTTTTTTGCGGCGCAAATAGATTTGGATGCTGTCGAGTTGGTTCTCCAGGGCATCCAATTCGCCGAGCGAAAAGTAAATTTTGCAGAGCATGGTTTTGGCCGCCAAATTGTGCAGCACATCATCGTATTCAATGCGCAAGAGATGCTGCATGGCCTCTTGTAATCCGCCCGTTTCATAGTGGTAGCGAGCTAAATTAAAGTTGACAGCGCCCGCCCGGTGACTCTCCCCCAACAAAGGCCCATATTGATGGAGAAAGTTTTTCACCCACTCAAATTCCCTCAATCGAAGCCCCGTTCGGGTGATGTTGTTGTAGGTAAAGCGCGAGAGCATCCCGTTTTCAAGCAGGGCACCATGCCGCAAACCCGATTGGTACAGATCAAAGATTTCGCGCGAAAAACGCTCCTCCTGTTGATTGATCCGGCGAATGCAAAAGTTGATGGCCATCAAAAAAAGGTCGTGGGTCTCCGACATTGAAAATTGGGGCGAATGCTCCTGCAACAAGGATTTGAGTCGGGCAAAATGCTCGTCGCTGCCCTCCGCGCCCAATTGCGCAAAATAGCCGTGGTAATACACTGCCACAGCGGGAATTTCCAGATAACGATGTCCGTGCAAAAAGTTTAACACATTGTCTAACAGTCCTTTATCATACGTTTGTTTGGTTACTTGCTGATGACTTAGCAGGAGACAGCCTGTGCGAAGTTTGTCGCAGATAAACGCCACATCCTGGGCATCCGAAAGTTCCTGTGCATTCGAAGATTTAGCCCGGCCCTGTTGGAGCGACAGGTGGTAGGCTTCCCAGTGGAGGCGGTATTCAGCCCGGTGAAATTCGCTGCCCCGAAGTTTATCCAAATTGAGTCGTTTGCGGGCATAGCGGAGCATGGCCGCAGCGGGTTCTTCGAGGTGGAGGCGGCGCAGAGATTCCACGGTGGAAGCATTGCGCAGGTGTTCTTGTTGCTCCCAATCTTCCTGGGCAAGGAATTTTTCCACCGTTTCTAGCAGGTAATTCGTGAGGTGGTACATCCGCTTGGGGTCTTTTTCCCTTCCCGCAAACAGATGCGCTTCCAACTTTTCCCTGCTCAATATCGGGGCCTCCAGATTATCTTTTAAATAATCAAACAATTGTGCCACCCCTGGATGGGTGACATGATAGCTTGAGTGTACGAATTTGTGCAAGGCCCGCAAACGGTCTTTTGGCAAAGCCCGGAGGATGAGTGTTAATGGCGAAGTTCGCATTCCAGATTTTTTTTCGCAAGTTTGTTTGGCAAATGAAAATAAAATCTGAAAATTTTGTAAATATTTTTTCTAAATACGTTGATTTTCAAATACTTAAAAAATGAATTTTAAAAATATAAATTGAGAATGAGTTAAAATTGTCTTTGTTTGCCCACTTTTCCCGCTTCACTTTTGTACCGTGATAGAATAGGAAGCAATTGCCAAGCAAACTATCCCGCAGTAATCCCCCGCTATTTTCACAGAAAAAATATCGCACATGAGTATTAAACGAATCCTGACTTTATGCTGCCTTCTATTGGCGGGCAATGCCTTTTCTCAAGGCTTTCTTCAGAGTTACACGCCTGCGGCTTCTAAAGTCCGGCAAATTTTGCAAACTGCTGATGGCGGTTATTTCATGGCTGGACAGGTAACCGATCTCCAAACCCTGTTCCTGACCCGCACCGATGCTTCCGGTCAAATCATTTGGGAGAATCACCTCTCGCTCAATCAAGCCCGCGCCATCGCATCTTGCGCCTCCCCGGATGGTGGGTTTATCGTTTTATTGGAAAACTACCTGGACAACCAGGAAAATCGAAATGCCGTGCTGAAACTCGATGCCTCCGGGGTACTTCAATGGACCACGATCATCCCGAATGTAAGCATTGCCAACGGTTTGAGCGACCTTGTTCTGCTCACCGAAGGCAATATTGTGGCCGCAGGAACCACCCGCGACGCGAATTTCAACACCCGAAACTGGTTGGTTAAAATCGCTCCCGACGGAAGTATCCTTTGGGAGAAGATTTTTGGGACAAACGGTAGGGTCATCAAACAGATCATCGAACTGCCTTCTGGCGACCTCGCAGTGAGCGGACATCTTACCGACTTATACCTCGCCAAATTGACCCCAAATGGCGATTTGATCTGGGAACAAGACTACTTTGTTCCATCCAATCAGATCAACTATGACCTGCTTGCCACTACGGATGGAAACATTGCGATGCTGGGCACTACCCCAAATGCCACTTCGGGAACGCTGGACCTCTGCGTCCTTAAGGCCAACCAAAATGGCAATCGGCTATGGTTCAAAACCCACTATCCATTTCCGACTGGCAGTGAAGCACTCCCGGTTTTGGGTGCTTTTACGCAGGATGATGCGGGTAATTTTTACATCCCGCTCTGGGGGTATATTGATAACCCCTTAGATACGGACCTCGAACTCCTGAAACTATCGCCCGGAGGCGTGGCCCTTTGGAAACACTCGCTCGATATGCCTGGCAATGCTTTGGATATTCTTTTAACCAACGATGATTACCTCGCCATTGCGGGCGACAATAATGGGGTGCCGACCAATGCATTATTCCTGAAAGTTGACTTGGAAGGCGACTTTTTAAGCAATAAAATCGCGGGAAGTGTTTTCCGTGACGACGATGTGGACTGCCTGTTGACGGCTGGCGAGCCTGGCTTGGCCGATTTTATCGTGAAAGCAGAAAATGACTTGGGGGAGGTTTTTTACAAAAAAACCAATCCCGACGGCAGCTATGCAATGCGTGTCACAGCGGGGGATTTTACACTCACAGTTACCTCCGCATTTGCGCCTGCCTCCTTCTTCTCGCAATGTGGCACTCAGTCGGTGAATGTTGTAGGGATAAGCCAAACCGTGAATGCAGCCCCCATTGGGATAGATATTTTGGGTGGATGCCCTTTGCTTTCTGTAGAGGTAACTGGCGGATTGTTGCGCAGGTGTGTGGATGTAAATTATGCTGTGAACTGGTGCAACATGGGCCTCCTTCCATCTCAAAACACCGTGATCCAACTCGTTAAAGACCCCTTACTCATTTACCTCAACAGCAGCATTCCTTTGGCTTCTCAGTCCGGCGACACCCTGTTTTTTGATATCGGCTTGGTACCCGTCGGCGTGTGTGAATCCATGCAGGTTCGATTCAATGTAAACTGCGCCGCCAATCTGAACGAGGTGCTCTGTGTTGAGGCGCACATTTCGCCCGATACCACTTGTGTCCCGCCAGACCTCAACTGGGATGGCTCCCAAATCGAGGTGACGGGCGCATGCAATGGCTCGGAAATCGAATTTAAAATCAAAAATACGGGCACAGGCAACATGACACAAACCGCTGAATATGTGATCATTGAAGACGAGATCATGTTCACACCATCCTCCTTTCAACTTACGGCGGGCGGGGAAATGACCTCCATTCGCACCCCAATGCCCGACGATTCATGCATTGCCTTACAAGTATTCCCCAACCAAACCTCGCTGCTCCGCCGACCCGTCGCAGTAGTGGCCAACTGCACTGCCGATGGCAATCTTAGCCTGCTGCTCCACTTGCCCAACAACGAAAATGAATTCGCAGTATCCGTTCATTGCGACGAAGTAATTGGATCATACGACCCGAACGATAAGGTTGGATTCCCTTATGGACTGACACCAGCGCATTACATCGAACGGGGTCAGGACATTGAGTACCGCATCCGTTTTCAGAATACGGGCAACGACACGGCATTCCTCGTTCGCATCCTGGACACGCTGCCTACAACGCTCGATCCAGCCACCATTCGACCCATGGCAGCGAGCCACGAATACACTTGGGATGTAACTGATAACGGAATAATCACCTTCACTTTTGCCGATATTCTGCTACCAGACAGCAATATCAACGAATATGCATCACACGGTTTTGTATCGTTCCGGGTGAGCCAAAAACCAAATCTGCCCAACGGGACGCTCATCGAAAACTCCGCTTCAATCTACTTTGACTTCAACGAGCCAGTGCTCACCAACACCTGGCACCACACTATTGGTACGCCTCAAACAGTTTCCACCCAAATCCCTACTGGCCTTGCGGAAAAACTGGAAGTACCCGTGTCACCCAACCCGATGCGCGATGAAGCACAGTTCGTACTGCTCGGCGATTCGCCACTGAGTAACCTGCGTTTTATGCTTTTTGACCCCTTGGGCAAAGTGATACGGGAAGAAAATTTTTCTGGGAACCACTACACCCTCCAAAAGAAAAACCAGTGCGCAGGGTTGTATTTCTGGCAAATCGAAGCAGCAGGGAAAGTCCTGGCGCGGGGTAGAGTGGCCGTGGAATAACGGTAGGCGAAGGCCAAACCTACTGGTCACCAAATCATTCATTTTCAATCAATTCACTTATGAAAAATATACTAGCCTTCCTTTTGCTTTTAGCATCCTTCAGCCAAATAGGCGCTCAATGTATCCTTTTGGACAATTGCCAGACCACGGTGCAGGCCTGCGACAATTCCACGAACGACGCCAACCTTTGGAACGAATCCTATTGGTTTGATTTGGCAAACAACACGCAGGATCTTTCGGATGCTGTGGTGATTTCAAACCTGTTGATAAGAGATACCTGCGCGGGCGCGACCGCAAACTTGCGTTACCTGCTTTTCCTGGATCTGGACAAAAATGGCAGCAGGGAAACCGTCATCAAAAGCTGGGAGCCACCCGCCCCTGGCACGGTGAACTTTGACAACTGGAATAACCCCAATTACGATGGTGGCGTGGTGCGTGTGTTTGATGAGCGCCCTGTGCCAAACAGCGACAAATATCAGTTTGCCATAGAAACGAGCATCACTGGCGACAGCACCCGGGCGCATCTACGCTGGAATACCCAAAACCAACCCAACACCTTTGTCAACACCGAACTACCTTATGCCACCCACCAAATCAGATGGCTGGCGGACGACAATCTGGGCAACAGCAGCGTTTGCGAGTATCCAATAGTCGTCAAGGACTGTGAGGATCCGACCGTAGTTTGCCTCAACGGTCTCTCTGTAAACATCATGCCCACGGAACAAATTACGCTTTGGGCTGCTGACTTTTTGCAATACACTGAGGACAACGCCACGCCGGCCAATTTGATCCAGCTTGGCATCCGCAAATGCAACCAAGGCTTTGGCTTCCCCTACAATCCTGACGGCACACCGCAGACTAGCGTAACTTTTGGTTGCACAGAACTCGGCACACAGTGTGTAGAGCTTTGGGCAATGGACGCTTCCGGAAATGCCGACTTTTGCCTAACCTATGTGATCGTACAGGATAATATGGGCAGTTGCGGAAGTGGAGGAGGGAACGATGACATTCCAACCGTGGTTTGTCACAATGGTTTGACTGTCAATATTATGTCTACAGAGGAAATTGAATTGTGGGCTGCCGATTTTCTGCTTTATGCATCGGATGACAGCACCCCCGTAAATCTGCTTGAATTTGGGATTCGCAGATGCGGAGAAGGTATTGGTTTCCCCGAGGATGGTAATGGCGCACCAATCCAAAACCTGATTTTTGACTGTACTGAACTGGGCCATCAGTGTGTGGAATTATGGGGAAAAGACCTGGATGGCAATGCCGACTATTGCGAAACTTATGTGATTGTTCAAGACAACGCTGGGCATTGCGGGAGCGGGGGCGGCAATGATGGCAATCCCACTGTTGTTTGCCTTAATGGCTTATCCGTTAACCTAATGTCTACAGGGCAGATCGAACTTTGGGGCACAGATTTTCTTCAATATGCTCAGGATGACAACACGCCCAGCAACTTGCTCGAATTTGGCATCCGAAAATGTGGCACAGGCGTATTGTTTCCCCAGGACGGGAATGGCAACCCGATTGAAAAGGTTGTTTTTAGTTGCAATGAATTATTTACCCAGTGCGTAGAACTCTGGGTCAGAGACCAAGACGGCAATGCTGATTATTGTGAAACGTATGTAATTGTGCAGGACATTTCAGATCAGTGCTCACAATTTACTGCTCAAATTACGACCTGTATCACCAACCACTGCAACGCCTCTCCGGTACATGGCGCCATCATCTCCAACAACCAATCCTACTTAGGCGTAGTCGGTCCCTTGAACCCTGCGGGTTGTGCACTTTTCCCCACCGCCTCTTTCCAGCTTGGGAATATTAATATTACGCCCAACAATTCCCTTTTTCCATTAAACGGCGTGACCGTATTTGACCTCATCAAAATCAAACGTTTCATCCTTGGGCTGGATACCGATCTTTCTCCTTATGACCTTATTGCCGCTGATGCAAATAAAAGCGGAACCATCACGGGATTCGACCTCATCGAATTGCGCAAACTACTACTTGGCACCTCCAGCAGCTTGCCCAACAACAATTCCTGGCGTTTTGTGGATGCTAACTTTGTTTTCCCCAATCCTCAAAACCCCTTCCAAACCATCTTCCCTGAGTTCGCCAACATTCCAAATGCGATACAGCAAGGCAATTACCAGGTGAGTTTCAAAGCCATTAAAGTCGGCGACCTCGACTGCGATGCCTGGCCGGGTTTGCATGACCCCAGCCTGGACCGTGGCCTTCCCCAGCGCAGCCTGAGCCTCCCGGATGTTACCGTTTTGAAAGGAGAAACAACAGAAATCTCCCTTCAAATGCCGGAAGCGGGCAACTGGTCCGGCCTGCAAATGGGCTTGCAGTTCGACCCCGAAAAAGTGGAAATCCTGGAAGTGCTTACCGGCAATTTGCCTGACCTGGATGCGGATGCGTTTTACCAACCGAAGCCCGGCGTATTGAATTTTGTCTGGGCAAGCGAGCAGGCGCAAAAGCTTTCCTCCGGGCAAGCGTTGCTCCGTTTGCGCATCCGCGCCCTGGAATCTCTAAAGGTTTCTGAAGTATTTAAAACCTCCCAGGATTTTGAAAATCTGGGTAGTCTGGGTGAAGAACCACAAACCCTCCGCCTTGATTTCCGTCCAAATGATGCCCCTGTATCGCTCCAGGAAACCACCATTTTTATCCCACAGCCTAACCCAACCACGGCGGGCGCAGCCATTCCCATCCGACTTGCACAAGCCGAGCTGGTGCGGGTCGAAATTAGCGACCTCTCGGGCAAATCAGTGTGGATCAATGCATTGGAATGGAGCGCGGGCAACCATTTATTGGAAATTCCGGCGCATGCATTGAACCAAGTGGGCGTGTATGTGTGGCGGGTGGTGGCAGGAAGCAAGTCGGCGAGTGGGAAGTTGGTGAGGATGTAAAGTAGACATACACTTGAAACTTGATACTTGCCCACTTGAAACTTTACCCTTTTTTACCTTTCTTAAATTCCGCTTGACCTCTGCCGCCCCACCCTATCCGGACTTTTGTGTCGTGAACTAATCAACTTTTTCTCGACATGAAAAAATGGACACTGGGGCTTATTGCACTGCTATTTAGCACCCAACTATTCGCCCAAGACCTCGCTCAGATCAAAAACGAAAAGCCTTTCCGCTGGACGGGTGTGCTGAACGTAGGCACAGACTTTTACACCAATTCCGGCGATGTGCCCATCCGAAGCGACCGCTTTGCCTGGCGCATTTCGGGTAATCCCACGGCCTACTTGTACGGGTTTGAACTGCCGTTTTCCTTTACGCTAGGCCAGCAAATCCGGGACGTACGCTACCCAACTTTCAACCAGTTTGGCGTGTCGCCCACCTGGAAATGGCTCAAAATCCACGCAGGATGGCGCAATATGGAATTCTCGCCCTATACCCTGGCGGGACATACCTTCCTCGGCGGCGGGGTAGAACTCACCCCTGGCAAATTTCGCTTCGCCGCGCTGTATGGGCGATTTCACCGGGCTGCTGCAACCAATGCTGGTCAGGAGTATTTTTTACCAACCTACAAACGCAAAGGCTATGGTGTGAAAATAGGTTACGGCACGGCCAGCAATTACATAGATCTGATGGCTTTCAAAGCCAAAGATGACCCGAATTCACTCGATATCCCTGATTCTCTGGGGATTACGCCGGGCGAAAACCTGGTGCTCGGGCTTTCAGGCAAAGCAACTTTGTGGCAAAAGATCAGCCTCAGCATTGACGGCGCGGCCTCGGCTTACACCCGCGATGTGCGTTCAGAGGAGATCGTGTTGGATTCGCTCGACATGGGGGAATATTACGGCTCGGAAGAGGCCATCACCCCACGTTTTTCGACCCGGCTGAATTTTGCGGGCAAGGCTACCGCCGGCTATAACAGTCAAAACTTCGGCCTTAATTTTGCCTACGAACACATTGATCCTGAATACGCTACGATGGGAGCTTATTTTTTCAACAGCGATATTGAAAACTACACGGTCAGCCCGATGTTCGCTTTTGGACGGGGCAAGGCGAGGCTTTTTGGTTCCTACGGCGTGCAGCGCAACAACCTGCTCGGCAACCGTTCGGAAACCTCCTGGCGCAACATCGGATCGGCGAATTTGAGCCTCAACCCCAGCGCGAAATTCGGTCTCGACCTAAACTACTCTAATTACCGAATGAACCAAACTTCCACGGCCTTTGAACTGAGCGATTCGCTCAAACTTTCGCAGGCCACCACACAATTCAGCGTGACACCTAGGTATTCTGTTTTTGGCAAAACAGCCGTTCACACCTTCATTATCAACGGCGTGTATCAGTTTTTGGACGACCAAAATCCGCTCACCGAAAAATTTGGAGACGTGCGTGCCCGCGTCGGAGTTGTGACCTGGGCAGCTTCTTTCACCCAGAGCAAACTTTCGGTCAACACCGGGCTGAATTACAACGACGTGCAATTGGGCGACACCAAAACGGCCAATTACGGCCTCAATGTTGGCATCGGCAAACCCTTCGCCAAAGACCGGCTTACCTTGAATGCCAACTCCAATTTCAACCTCGCCCGCCTCAATGGCGCAGCCGACGGCAACATTTTAAACGCGGGACTGACGGGCAATTTTCTCGTCCACAAAAAACATGCCCTAACTTTTGGGATGCATTGGATTCGGAGCACCTCCACGTTCCGGGGAAAATACTCGGAATGGCGCGGGCAGCTGGGGTACTCCTGGGTGCTGCGTTGAGTTTTTTTAAAAGCATAACTAAAAAACCGCATAAAAGGAAAGCATGTTAATCTTCCAATTTTTTTGATCGTAGTTCAGTTTGCGCTCGGTGTTGATTCAGCTAACTTTGCAAGGCTAAAATTATGACGCAAAGAGATAGCACCCTTACCTTGTTGGGCCATTTAAATGCTTAACCTGATTCATCAAGAAATTATGAACGACAACCAAAACAACAACCAAAACTCGCGCACCCTTTTAATCGCTTTGATTTTCCTGCTCATTTTAAGCCTTGGAGCGGGGATTTACTTTTGGAAAAAATCAAGTAATCTGGGCGGCGACAATACCCGGCTTTCTGAAAGTGTCGAATCGCTCGAAGCTCAAAAAGCGAATATTGAGCGAAGCCTGGACAGCCTCAGTACGGCTTACGGCAACTTGCGCGTCGAGAATGAAGACCTGCGTGGCAAAGAAGCCAGCACGGCCGGGCTCATCGCGCAAAAAGATGCCGCCATCCAAAAAATTAAGTCGCAAAATAAGCGTGAAGTTGCCGAGTTGCGCATTCAATTGGAGGAACTGCGCCAGCTCAAAATCGAGTACGAGACCTTGATAACTGCTGTACAAACCGAAAACGAGCAATTGAAGGCAGAAAATCAACGCCTTCAAGGTGAAAACCAACTATTACAAACGGAAAACACCAGTTTGAGCGGCCAGGTAGGAGACCTCGCCAAAAAGTTGGAAGATCAAATCCGCAAAACCCAGAGCGCAAAGTTCAAAGCCACTGCTTTTCGGGTAGAGATCGAGCGCGGGAACGACAAACAGACCTTGCGCGCCAAAAAAGCGCGGGAGATAACGGTCAGTTTCGATCTGGTGGATGTGCCCACAAACTTCCAAGGCGACCAACACCTTTATCTGGCCATAACCGATGAAAATGGCAAACCTGTTGCCGCCAAAAACCCGATTAAAACAACCATAGAGGCCCCTTCTGGTAATATCCAAATCGAGGCACAGCAAGTGAAAGCCGTTTCTTTGAACGAGACCCAACGGCTGTCGTTCTCCTATAAACTGGATGAACGGCTAAGGAAGGGGAATTACGTGGCGGCTATTTACTGCAATGTGGGGTTGTTGGGCGTGTCCAGTATCAAACTAAACTGAGTCCTGTTTATTTGTTACCGGTAATTCTGCGACCGATCGTTCAATCTTCAACCGACGGACAAAAAAACGAACAACGAACCGACTAAAAATCTATCTTTGAACCAAGAAAAAATGACATACGAATCAGTAGATAAACTTCAAAAAGTACTAGCAGACGAAGTATTTAATCATACCAAAGACCCGAAGAAGGCATCTGGTAGAGCATTGGGAACTTTGGTTGAAATTGTAACTTATTACCTTCTCAAAACTTGGGGACTTAACAATCAAATTTCTATTGAACGAGGACTTTCGGAGTATGGCAATCCGAGTATTACTCACAATGTTGAGTATTCGCTTCATCCGATAGTTCGCAGTTCCTTTCTGACTATTGACAAATCCGAAAAATCAATCACTTCAAATGCAATTTTAAAAGTACTTGAGGCGACAGGTTTTGACTTAATTGGTTTTGAACGCAAATCAAATATTCTTTTAAGCAATGGTATTCTTCGTAATGCTTGTACTATTGCTACATCGCAGTCTTCTTTTCTTTTGTGTAGCATCAAGTCAGACATTGGAGAAAAGTTACAACTTCATATTTACGAGCAGAGCAGAAAACCTTATGCAATGTTTGAGTGCAAAAGAGTTGGTGTTGAGGAAGGCATGACCAAAGGACCACAGACAATTGAAAAAGCAAAGCAAGGTGCTTATGTTGCAAGAATGGCTTCTTCACTTCAAAAAATTCGTTCCGAGTCGGGAGAAATGCAAGGTATCATTTATAAAAGTGACGGCACTTACATTATCAAACCTTATATAGATTTAATGGAAGAAGTAATCTATTCTTCCGACAAAGAATTATTGAGAAAATTCATTTTGACAGTTGGAGTTGTTAGCAATCACGGCAACTGGATTAAAAAAAGTTTGACAGGTGAGTTGAGTTTTAGTGAAGAATCTTTTCAAAAGGAATTAATGGTATTAGCACAATCTTACGACTGGCTTTTATTCTTAACCGACCAAGGTTTATCAGACTTCATCGACAAACTTCTTTTAAAACCAGCACCCGAGTTTCAATTCCTAAGAGATACATTTTTATCAAGCTACACCGAAGGAAAAAAGAAAAATCAGTTCACAAAAGTTCAAATGAATATTGAGGCGGACAGAATTCTTTTGAAGTATTTCAAAGACAATATTAAATCAATTGAGAAGTGGTTCAATGTGATTTCGCCAAGCAAAAAGTCATTAACCATTTTGCAGGCAGAGTTAGACGAACTGAAAAATAAAAACTGGAAAACAATTCTATAATGAGTGCAGGAAGAACGATAAATACTTTAAGCCAAAGCTGGGGAACGCCACATAAATATGTGAAGGCCGTTAAAGAAGTGTTTGGCGGACACATTGATTTAGACCCTTGTTCAAATGAGTATTCTGTTGTCAATGCTCAGACAGAATATCGGCTACCAATAGACGGACTAAAAGAGAGTTGGAACTTTCCGACCATTTATGTGAATCCACCTTACGGCATTGACAAGGACAGAGGCACGACAATTAAAAGTTGGTTAGCAAGGTGCGCTTACGCTAACGAGGAATATCATGCTGAAGTGTTGGCACTTGTTCCCATTGCAGCAAACACAGCGCATTGGAAAAAATATGTTTTCACAAAAGCTAAATCAATTTGTTTCCTATACGACACACGACTTCGCTTTCTAGAGAACGGACAAGACATCGGTAAAGGTGCGCCAATGGCTTGCGCAATGATATATTGGGGCAACAATCCTCTAAAATTTTATGAAGTGTTTATTCAGTACGGTGCTGTTGTAGACATTTCAAACTTGATAGGTGAAAACATCGGAGCAGACCGACAAAAACTAAAACTATCCCTCTGACGGACGAAAGAAGAACTACCGATAACAAGGGGTTTGCTCAGGGCCTGAAGCGACTGTAGAAGTGTAAAAAAGTGTAAAAAGTGCATAAAAACCATTAAGCCCGGCGTGCCTTTGGCATGTCGGGCTTTTTTATTCCACCACATATTCGCAACTTGCCGCGTATTGGAAATGAAGCATTTGCGCTGCACGTTACGCTGTTTTTTAACCGCCTTAGTCCTAACCATGGCGTTCCTCTCTCCCTCCCTGTGTCGGGGGCAGGGGCAGCGTTATATTTTTGAACGGCTCAAAAGCGTACGGCATAAGTTTAGCGTCAACACCCTTGCCACGGACGAGTATGGCAGACTCTGGTTCAGCACGATGGGGCGCGGCGCCTTTTGTTACGATGGTTACAACTACTTCAGATACCAAACCAATAGCAGCAACCCAAATTCCCTGAGTAATGACCGGATTTACGATTTGTTGCCCGACAAAAAGCAGCGGGTTTGGTTCGCGACGCTCAACGGCCTGTGCTACCTCGACCGCCATACAGATAAAATCCATCGGTTTATGTCGTACCAGGATTCGGTACGGCAGTTCAATGCACTCTTTGAAGACCGTAGTGGCACGATCTGGATCGGCTCGAACAAAGGCATGTTCCGATTTGATGAGGATTTGCAGGCTCTGGTAAGAATACCCGTCGTGCCTGCGCAAAAGATGCGTGGTCTAGTTCATTGCTTTTATGAGGATAAGGAAGGTTTTTTGTGGTCGGGCAGAGCGGATGGCATTTACCAATTTTCATCTGACCGACAACAGTACACCCCTTTGCCGATACAAGTGCCGGAGGAAAAGGGCATTAAAATTTCGGCCAACGTCTTCTTTGAAGACAGCAGAAATGTTTTTTGGCTCGGTGGGGCTCAGGGGCTATTTGTTTACGATCGCGCTAAGGAGACGGTCACACGAGCGACCATGCCCGATTCCTTGGCTTTTCGCCCGATCACAACGATGGTCGAAACCCCTGACGGAGCGCTGTGGATCGGTACGAATGCCTACGGACTTGTCAGATGGGACCGTTCCAGCAACAGTATTCAGCAATTCAGGAACAGTTCTCCCGACCCTTACAGCTTGCCACAAGATTATGTTTTGTCTTTAAAAACCGATTCGTTTGGGAATCTGTGGGTAGGCACGGCTTACGAGGTGTCACGGCTTGATCTTTCTCAACAGACCTTCACACTTTGGCCAATCAACATTCAAGACCCTGGAGTACGCGAAAACGTGGCTTTTCGTATGGCCGAGGATAAACGAGGCGGTATCATTGTCAGCTCCACTTCCGCACTTTGGTATTATGAAAGGTTGGGAAAAAAACCACACCCAATATTGCTGGAAGGTAAAAAAGCCATCGCAACCGATTTTTTTACAGACCCTGACAGCAGCGTTTGGGCAGTAATAAAGGGCAGGCTTTGGGTCTGGAACGTACAAAACCGCAGGTTTGAGCCATTCAAAACGCCGCCATTGCCCGGCAATCTTTTAAATATATTGGTCGACCGGGACGACCCGACCATCCTTTGGCTTGGCACCCAAACAGGGCTTTCACGACTCGATCGGCGTTCGGGCGAAATGCGTTCTTTTACCCAGTTTTCTCCAGCCCCTTTTGACCAGTTTGTGCAACGTTTTGTCGACGACGGGCGTGGCTCGCTTTGGCTGGATCTCCCCAATTTCTTGGGAAAATTTGATAAAAAAACCTTTAAAACAAGCCTATTCAACAATGACACCCTGCCGCCACACAAACTTATCAACGATGAAATACTGGACATAAATGTAGCGCCCAACGGATGCGTTTGGATAGCCACTTCGGGAGGTATCACCACCGTTGACCCACTCACCGGCGATTTTCAAAACATCCCCGGAAATGATATATTGCCCGACAATGTGGTGAATACGGTGTTGTTTGACAAAGACCAAAACATCTGGGTCATCATGCCTGAATATATTTTGCGCATGGATTCCAATTTGCAAACGACCCGAACCATCAGCACAAATGCCCTTTTACAAGCTTCCTCCTGGACGCGCGGCCGCTGTCAACTTTGGGACGGACGACTACTTTTTGCCTCCCTCAACGGCCCTGTGCTCATCGAGCCCTCCAAATACACCGAAAATGCAAAGGCGTCCGCCATTTTGCTCACGCGGTTTGATATATCGGGTGAAACAAAAAATCAGGTAACGGGCCTGGAATTCCTAAAACGGATTTCACTGCCAAGCACCGACAACAATTTCACCATCGAATGGGCTGGCATCCAGATTGCCCGCCCCGAAGAACTGCGATATGAGTGCAAGTTGGAACGAAAAAACAACCCGGCGCCTTGGGAACAAAAGGGCGCAGGACGGCAGGCCGTTTATTCCAATCTGGAGCCGGGTGCTTACACTTTTTACGTCAGGATTGCCGGGAGCGAAAGCCCCGAACTTAGGCTGGATATCGCCATCGCCCCGGCTTGGTGGCAGGCCGAATCGTTCAAAATGCTGCTGATGGCGCTGTTTGCAACGGCGATTTATCTTTTCTGGCGCAACTTGGAAGACCGTCGCGAACTCCTGAAGCAAAAAGAATTGGCCGAACAAACAGCCCGTTACAAATCGCGCTTTTTGGCCAACATGAGCCACGAAATCCGTACGCCTATGAATGCCATCCTAGGCCTGAGCCGATTGCTCACAGAAAGCGAATTGCCACCCAAACAAGGCGAATATGCCGATGCCATCCGCCAGAGCTCCGAAAACCTTCTGGTCATCGTCAACGACGTCCTCGATCAAATGAAGATTGAGTCCGGGCAGTTCAAATTCCAACAAAAACCCTTTGATCTGGAACTGATCGTGCGGCATTTACGCAATACACTTGGCTTCAAAGCCGAAGAAAAAGGGCTTCGTTTTGACATAATTATCGCCCCAGAAATCCCCACCCGATTGGTCGGCGACCCCGTTCGGCTCAATCAAATCCTGACCAATCTGCTGGGCAACGCGATCAAATTTACGGACAAGGGAAGTGTGACGTTGGATATTGGACGGTGGACATTGGACATTGAGACAGTGGACGCTGGACTTGGGACACAAGACACGGGACATCGGACATTAGACACTGGACGGCAAGTATCCCAAGTCCAGCGTCCAACGTCCAGTGTCCCAACGTCCAAAGTCCAAAGTCCAACGTCCAGCGTCCCGATTACATTCACGGTCACCGATACCGGTATTGGCATACCTCATGAACAGATGTCGCGGATATTCGAGAGTTTTCAGCAGGCCGACGACGAAATTTCTGCCAATTACGGCGGCACAGGGCTTGGATTGAGTATTACAAAAGATTTGGTGGAACAACAGGGCGGTAAAATCGAACTAGAAAGCGAAGTAGGAAAGGGAACCGCTATTTCTGCCTCGCTTACTTTTGAATTGGACAAATCATTGGACGCTGACGGCCAACAGGTTAAAGTCCAAAAAAACGCATTTGAAAACTTGCGTATCCTGTTGGTCGAAGACACCTTTTTCAATCAAATGCTGGCCATAGAACTCTTGAAAAGTCGAATCCCAGGGGTAAAAATTGAAGTCGCCGAAAATGGCCAGGTTGCCCTTGAAAAAATCGAGTCTGACGTTGCCTTTGACTTAGTATTGATGGATTTGAAGATGCCTGTGATGGATGGATTAGAGGCTACCCGCCGGATCCGGGCACAGCCCAAATGGAGTAAATTGCCCATCATTGCGCTCACTGCCAATGCCGTACAATCAGAACTTGATAAATGCAGTGAGGTTGGAATGGATGCCTATGTGACCAAGCCTATTGACACGGAGGAACTTTTTGCTACGATGATGAAGGTGGTTTCATTTCACGCAACGGCGCAACGGCGCAACGATTAACATGCTGGATATTATCATTTCACGCAACGGCGCAACGATTAACATGCTTGGAATTAGTACGTTGCGCCGTCGCGTGAAACCTTTCCCTTATATTTTAATTGAATTTTTAAAATGGAAATAAAAACAGCATACCTCCGCAGTTTGCTCGGCAGTGAAGAGGCTGCCCAAAAATTCGTCAACTTGTTTCGTCAGCAGATGCCGGGACAAATAGAACTGCTACGTAAAGCACTCGTTGAAGGGGATTGGGAAACAGCCAGCAATACAGCGCACGGCCTCAAAAGTCAATGCCGCTACCTGGGTTTGGATGAGGCTGCGGATTTCCTTCAGGAATTGGAGAACAATCCAAATGTTGATCATGATTTATCCTTACTCAACCAGCTACCATATGCCTAAACAATCACAAATCCACCAGTCACCAATCCACCAATTTACCAATCCACCAATCACCGTACCACCAACTGATACCCTTCCCCGTGTACATTCAGAATTTCAATCCTGGGCTCCGCACCTAGAAACGTGCGCAATTTACTCACATACACATTGAGACTACGCCCTTTGAGCATATCTTCATCTCCCCAGATGCGCTGTAGGGCCGTGTCGCGGCGAATAATACCGTTGTCGCTTTCGCAGAACAGCTGGAGCAGCTTTGCTTCTATGGCGGTGAGTTTTACCATTTCGGGACCACCGTGGAGTTCCCGAGTTGCCACATCGAAGCGGTAGAGTCCAATTTCATGGGTGGCCTTTTCGGTTTGTTTTTGTTGGACACTACTGCGTTTGAGGGTGTTGCGTACACGAAGGTAAAGTTCCTCCATGCTGAACGGCTTGGTGATGTAGTCGTCGGCGCCAAGCGCCAGGCCACGGATGCGCTCTTCTTTTTGCACCGCTCCGGTGAGGAACAGAATGGGGATGTTCGGGTTGAGTTGACGGATGTCTTCGGCAAGCGAAAATCCGTCTTTAAGCGGCATACGCACATCAAGTATACAACCATCGAATGTACCTGACTTGAACGCTTTTAGTCCATCATCGCCACTGTGGCGCATGGTGACGGTAAAGCCCTTTGCTTCAAGGTATTCCTTAGTGAGCGGGCTAAGGGTAAGATCGTCGTCGACAAGGAGGATGTGCATGGTGGTGGTTAGTTATTGGTGATTTGGGAATTTGGGGATTTGGGGATTTGGGGATTTGACGCACAAACATCGGCAGACGGCGTGGTTTTTTTGTGACAAAATGTTTTTATAGACTTAGGACGGTTGGACTTTAGACATTGGATTTGCACGCAGGCAGTGCAGGAAGCCAAATCCAATGTCTAAAGTCCAAGGGTCCAATGTCCAAAATTTTTACACTTTTTTACCTTTTTTGAGCATAGGCCCCAACCAAGCTATCCTGCGAAGGGCAGACCTTTGATTTTGAAATTAAATGGCAATGGCAAACTTTTTACCCCCACCCTTTCTTTTGAAGATCGCCACCGGCAGGAATGTGCTCCTGTTTTTCGCGCTTTTCATCGCTTTTTCGGGCTTTATCATGCCTTCTATGGAAGCGGACATCAAGGCACTTTCCGGCGGCGTGGGGGTGATGGATTTGGAGTTTTTTTACTCCCCGGAAAAAGCCCTTTCCATGCTGAGCGCTTATGGGCCGGAAGGCATTCGCCTTTACCTCTTTGCCCAATGGACGGTAGATTTGGTTTTCCCCGTCATTGGTGGTTTTTTTGTTGCCACTTGTTTGCTCTGGGTAGGCGCAAAGCGCTGGTGGTGGTTAGGCGTTCTGCTCACTACGGCAGACTGGATTGAGAATATTTTTGTCACGATCCTGCTCCTGCAATTCCCCGATTTTTCGCCATCAATCGCCTTGGTCAGCTGTGTCTTTACCTGCCTTAAATGGAGCACTATTTTCGTTTCCAACGGACTGATACTTTTTAATGGCGGAAAGAAATTGCTGGCTAGCCGAAAGGTGCAAATAGAGCCAAGCAGCAGCCGTTCTACCCGCTAACTCGTTCGCCTAAGCAGCAGAATTGGGAGATAGTAGATGTCGGCGGATATATCCTCAAAGACGAAACGACCTCATTCCGAAATTTAGTTAAAACTTTGAGTAAATTATCTCAATATACTGAGTAATTTTGCTCAACGTTTTGAGTAAATTATCTTTAATGTTTCAAAGGCCTCATTTTCAAATACTCGTAGGCCCGGAAGCCCTTTGGTTGCTTTATTACCTCGTTGCAACCCTTATGGTAAAAACCAAGGGTTCGCAAACAAAGACCAAGGCGTATATTATCCAAACATGCTGGTTCTGGATTCCCTTGCTTAGTTTGTTTAGTTTTTCGCTCTGGTGGTTCCCTTCCGTGGAAAAAGAATGGCTGCTGTTGCGGGTTTGGTTAGCGGGGCTTTTAGGTGGGCACTTTACACTTGAAAAAATCATGAATGCCAGCCCAACCCAAAATAGCGGTACCGGCATGGGCTACCTTGCAGGGATGATTTTTCTAATCTTCTTTCTAATCTGCGGGAGCCTGGTTATATCTATATCCTTTTGCCACTAATTGCACTAATTTTCACGAATCATCTTGTTTTTATATGCAAACTCGTGAAAACTAGTGCCATTAGTGGCAAAAAAATCGCGGCTGAGTTGTTACATGCTTCGAGCCACGTAACTAACTCTTCTTTATCCCGGCGGCCGATTTGCGGGTCGACTTCACAACATTCCTGCGCTTTTGAGGCGGCAGCATCTCCGGCCGGAATTCGAAGTGCATGGTATCGTAGTGAAACCACTTGCCACCCCAGATAAAGCCGTGCCGTTCAAAAATTTCCACAATTTCCAAGGGTATGGAGTTGCGCCATGCAAGATTGATCTCCACAGAATCCAATTGCCAATTGTCCTTGTGGTCCCATTTCCAGTATTCGGAGCGGCGGGTATTGAGGTCAATGGCAATGCCGAAGGAATGCGGACTCATACGTTGTGTGCCCAGGATTGGACGCCAGTTAAAAGTCCCCCCAATATCGGTCACATAAGGCCGCAAATGCGGGTGGGCTACCAGTTCCTGCGCAACGGCCTGCAAATGCTCGTTTACACCGTTGATGGACGTGACCCAGATGCGTTTGGTATGTCCCGGTTTGGGCGCGAGCCAGGTGACAGGGACTAGGTGACTTTTTGCCGCTGCTTCGGTATTTCCATACATCTTCATAAAAAACTCCTGGCAACGCAGGGTTCCGGGGTCGCAATTATAACCGGGCGTATCCACCGGAAGGCCGGGCGGATAGATGAGGGCGTTCATTTGATCTTCCAGGTCTGTCGAATCAAATGCTTCTTCTTCGGTCTTGAAACGGCCGTCATCGTACTGCATTATGGAGCCATCTTTCCAGCAGATATAGTTGTCCTGATAAGCTTCCAAGTGATCGGGATAGGCATCTAACAAGCGTTGAACCCCTGGCGGAATGGGGTCGGCTTGTTGTGAAAAAGCCTTCAGGCAATGGAAAACCAAAATTGCAATTAAAAAATAGCGCATACGTCTTAGGAGATTTTGGTGGGACGAGGGGCATCAGCACACGTCCAAAAGCAAAAATACTCCATCGCATTGCGCATGGCCGATTGAATTTACAAACAGTTCAATATCTACTTATTTTACCCTTTTTTACCTTTCTTGAAACCCGCTTAAACCTCTACCCTCCGCACCACCAAGACCTTTGTCGCAGATTATTTTTCATTCACACACAAATCTGTTTCGACATGGTCTCGAAATTTTTGAAAACCAGCTTCCTGTTCAGCCTGCTCCTTTTGGCTGCCACAGCATTTGCCCAGCCAGTACAGGTCAGCGTTGCCCTCGCGCCGCCCTACCCTGTTCATTTAGAGGATTACGCCCAAATGAAAGGGCAAATCATCGTCTCGTTGGTCAATACCAGCCAGACGTTTTTGCAATTGCGGCTCGTGCCTTCGGTAAAAGGGCAAAACGGCGTTTCTGCCACCCTAAAACCCGGTTATCGCCCCCCTACCCCACTCACACTCGGGCCTTTGGAAACCAAAGTGCTCACCGGCGCGCAACTGCAGTCACTGAACATGGGCCTCTCGCTCCAAAACATGGACATCAAAGGTGTAAGCGTCCAGCAGATCATCCGCACAGAAACGCTGCCAGAGGGCATGTACGACCTCTGCATCCGGGCCTTTGATTTCAACTCGAACACCCAACTCTCGAAAGATGGCGTAGGCTGTTCAATGTTCAATATTACCTGGTACGACCCGCCCGTGGTCATCAATCCCGCCGACAAAGCACAGGTGCAGCCGCTGACGCCGCAGTTCCTCAACATTACCTGGACACCCTCGGGACTTGGCGGCATTACCCGTTACCGATTGTTGATGATGGACATGACTGCCAATGGTTTGGCGAATGCCAACGACGCTTTCGACATGGGGTTTCCGCCGTTTTTCCAAAAGGAATACCTTATTACGCTTGGTTACCCGTTGAGTTCTGCCGAGCCGCCACTCACCGTTGGACATAAATACGCCATACGGGTGCAGGCCTACGACCCACGGGGAAATTTGAAATTCAAAAACGATGGACGCAGCGCGGTGACAACGTTCACGTACGGCCTGAGTTTCCCATCTTTGCCTGGTGGCGGTGGCAGTGGCGTGGACATTCCATTTGATGACCTTACGGATGCGCCACAGGATCCAGTTTTCAACTTGCCCGACCCAAATGACCCGCTAGACTGTGCAGCAGCTTTCGAAGTGTCAATGCCTTCTTCCGCCACACAGTACACCCCAAAAATGGGAGACACGGTCGTGCTTGGCAAATTCAAAATGATCATCAAAAACATCGCCGGAGGCTCCGGAGAGGGCGAGATCTACATGGCTTTTTTGAAAACCAAAGTGAAGGTCAAGTTTGAAAACCTCCAGGTAAACGGTCAAAAACAAGCCTATGGCAGCAGCAAGGCTTGGGTGAATATTGACAAAGAAAACCTTGTGGAGCAGTCAATGGCCAATGACCCGACGGGAACTTTGAGCAACGTGAAAGTCAAGGACATCAACGATTATATCAACAATGCCAACCGCAAGGTGAGCAAATTCATCGGCGAGCAAAGCCAGCCCATCGGAGTGCCTTTTGGCCTCGACAATGACAAGCAACAGAACCTCATCCTGCTCGGTATCATTTTCACGGCTACCAAGGCACAAGCGAATATGGTGTTCGGGATGCCCGTGCCGGAAGCCCTCAATAACGATTGGTTCCAACTCGGTACAAAGGGACAAGGCATTCGCCCCAACGGTTTTGGCCTCGACGGCGGAAAAATCTCGCTGTCTTCCGACAAAAGTTTTGCGATCACGGATCACACCAATTTCCTGTTGTACGGCGGCGCAAACAACACCTACCTGGAGTTCGACTGCAAGGGCATTAAGAAAGTTCAATTGGAAGGCGGCATTGAGTTTTCCAGAGAAAAAGCCATTCCGGTGGATGCTCAAAACAAGGTGGTAGCAGCACCCGCCAAATTGGTGGCAAAATTTGAAGTGGCCATCCAAACAGCACTCAACTGGACGGCGGATGCCACGCTCTCTCACCCGAAATTTTCTATCCCCAAGGGAGAAGGTGTGATCTTCTCTGCCCAAAACTTAAAGATCGACCAATCGAGTACGGCAAACGTACCGGGCATGAAATTCCCCTCCAACCATCCCAAGAAAAACAAGCTGGACTGGCGGGGTGTGTACCTCGGAACGGTCAGCGTGACCATGCCTGAGTGGATGAAAGACACGAAGAAAAACGCTCCAGTTGCCATCATCGGACTCACGGATCTTTTGATGGATAAAACAGGGCTGTGGACCAACGTACAGGCCCTGAACGTGATGCCCAAACTCGACGACGGCGAACTGGCCGGCTGGGCATTTTCGGTGGATACCATTCGCCTTAAAATAGAATCCAGCGGGCTCGTGGGTGGCGGCGTGGGCGGCGCGCTTCGCTTGCCTGTCTGCGAAGCAGGCATCCGATATACCGCGACCATTGCGGCGGGTAACCCTGAAGCAGATTTCAGTTTCAGCGTAAAAACCACCGATGAGGTAGAAATAGACGCTTTAATCGCCAAGGCGGTGTTTGGGCCAAACTCCTCCGTTACCATTACCCCAAAAGATGGGAAGTGGAGGCCCACTGCCGACGTAAACGGCACGATTACGGTGGGCTGGCAAGAAGCCGATGAGGATGCGCAGGCCGACAACGCGGTTTCTTCTTTCAATTTACCTTCTTTGCATTTTTCCAAATTGCTCATTGTGAACAACGACCAAGGGAAACCTCGGGTGCAGGAGTTCAAAATCGAGTGGGACAACCCAAACATTCCCAAGAACGATCAGCACAAACTCGCTGGTTTCCCGCTCAAACTCAGTGACCTGAACGTGGACTGCGACGGCGACGTACTTTCCCTTGGCCTCACCCTTGATATCACGCTTACCAAAGGCGAGGCGAATGCGAATGGCTTGAAGGGGAGCACTACTTTCAACATCAATGGCCAGTTCGACGAGGCAAAAAAGTGCTACTTGTATAAAAACACCAGTATCGAATTAATCAGCATCAATGCCAAACTTTCTGTGGCGGATATCGGAGGTGAACTGAGCATTTACAAAAAAGACGGCACCTTTGGCAACGGCTTCAAAGGCACTATCAATGCCACCATCAGGGCCATCGGGGTAGGGGTGTCGGCTACTTTACAAGTTGGCAATGTGACGGAAAACGGTAAAAACTTTGACTATTTCTTTTTCGACGGCCTGTTTAAAAAGGATTCAGGCATCAAATTACCCGGTGCACCCATGGCTTCCATTTATGGTTTTGGCGGTGGGGTATGGTACAACATGACCCCTACAAAAAGCCTTGGTGATTTTCCGTACGATGAATTCGGCAAAGACACGAGCGGGATGAGTGGAGTGGGAAAAACGGCTTCTGGCACGGCGTTCGAACCGGAGTTCGGCGCGTTGGGCTTCAAGGCAAAAGTGCTCTTCGGGTTGAGCGGTGGTGCACAGGCTGGAGGCCGTACGTTCAACGGTGACGTGACCTTTACAATGCACCTCAGCACAAATGGCAGCTTCAGTTTGGACTCTATCGTTTTGCAAGGGAATGCCTATGTAATTCAGGAGTTTGGATCCCGTGGAGATGCTAAAATAAAAGGCAGTTTGTACATGCAACTGGCTTTCGCTCCTACAACAAGTTTCACCCTGATTGCAAGTTTGACCGTAGACCTGGGCGAAGTTTTGAGTGGTGATGCGACCTTCGCTATGCACGTCTCACAAAACGAGTGGTATGTCCACCTCGGAAAATGGTCTACGAAGGAACTCGAAGGCATGGATCCCTGGAGCAATAGCCCGGACAACACCCGCTGTAATCTCGATATAGATCTGAAAGTATTGAATGCTTCAGTTGGTTGCTATTTTATGATCGGTTCTGACGTGCCGGGCTTACCACCTTTGCCCAAGAATATCCGGGACGTAATGAAGGATCAAGACGGAAAACCTGTGAGTGACAACCGACCTGACTTTGGCAGCTTTGAAAAAGCGACACCTGGTTTTGGATTTGGCGCTGCGCTTTTTACTGAAATAGACATCAGTGTACTGATTGTGTATGCGAACATCAAGCTCACGCTCGGATTCGATGCGGTGTTACAAAAACTCAGCGAGGCAGCCACTTGCGACGGCAACTCCATCGGTGTAAACGGTTGGTATGCTCAAGGACAGGCATACGCTATGTTGAATGCAGAAGTTGGGCTGCGGCTAGACCTCTGGTTTTGGAAAAGCCCTGCCTGGAAACTGTTCGACATGATGGCCGTGGCGGTTTTGGAAGGCAGTTTCCCGAACCCAAACTATTTCAAAGGATTCATCGCAGTAAAAGGCCAGGCGCTCAATGGACTGGTCAAGGTAGACCGTTCGTTCCAGTTTGAAACGGGTGAAAAACCTTGCTTTAACAGCGACGTATTTGGGCATTATCCCATTGTTTCGGCCATTTACCCAAAAGAAGGGGATAAAATTTCGGCAGGCAAAGACATCCAGATCGCGTTCAATTTTCCAAAAGGGTATTTTGAAGTGGCGAACGAGGAGGAGCCGACTATCCCTGCAAAATTCTACTACTACAAAATCGAGAAATTCGAGATTCGGCAGGGGAACAAAGTGCTTCCAGTAAAATCCATCGAGTATTTGGATGATTATCATGCCCGCTACCAATCTGCCGGAGAGTATGGCCTGTGGCCTGAAAAAGCCAGCCTGAAACTCCATATGGAAGTAAACGGCTACGAAAAAGGCAAAGCCGCCCCCGTTACCAAAAAAGCCGAGCCGAGCGATGTGGCATTTGAAGTCCGCGAATGGCCCAAAAAAGTGGCCTGGGATTGGGTGGCTGAAAGCAGCCCGCAGCCAAACAAACGTTTCTTCATCAATGATGGGAAAAAAGGCTATTTGAAATACAAGGAAGGCAAAAGCCAGAGTTACATCTACGACCCGCAGAAGGACGACAAGAATCAGTACGATGTGTCGAAAACGAAGTTCTATACCGTGTTTACCGAATTGAAAACGGGCAAACGGAGCATCGGAACCTTTGCGCAAAGCAACGGTGGCAGTTATGTGGATTTCCCCATCCCGCAGGATTTGAAGAAAACCACGATCTATTCTTTTGAGATTATCAAGGAATTGACCACCTGGCCCAAACCTACCGTAGAGGTTGATGATCCTAACAACCCCGACACTGGCGGTGGCTGGGGCGGCGGCGACAGCGATGGCAATAGTTACGGGGGCGACAACTATTCGGACACCGAGTGGCAGGAAATGTACGGCGGTGGCATACATCGCCTCAACCGATTGCTCCTGCCCGACACGAGCACAAAGAAAATCCGCGTGACGCTGTGCCGCATCTACTTCCGCACGAGCAAGTACACAAGCCTCCCGGAAAAAGTGGCTTCCTATGAAGTGAAAGGCGTGAGCTATTTGCCATGCGTAGCACACCAACGTATGATTAAAGCAACACCACAGGGCCAATCGTTCAAGTATTCGATAGAAGAAGACAAGGCCGTCACCACCGAATTGCCCATTATTTTCATGGCAGGTGGCGAGCAGTTCGACGAGTACGATGCTTTCGGCTATACACTCGACCCCGGTCCGGCGCAGATAATCGTGAAACCACATGTGGAATTCGAGGAATACAGCGATCAAAAAATCCCCTTCGAGTACTACAAACGGTACAATATGAAGAACAACCCCAGCGATGTTGATATCAAGAAAATATTTGAAGGACGTGACTGGTTTGGCTTAGGATGGCCGTATATCAGCGATGTGCATACGCCCTCTTTTGAAGCACTGGCCAACACGAACTGGTCGCCGTACATCCGGTTCTGGCGCAATAGTCAGTATGGCAACATAAACGCTTACAAACCAGCCAACTTGAAGGTTTTATTGCCTGCCAAACCACTCTCTAAGTCGGAAATTGACGCGGCCATTGCACAGGCGCCACAGTACAGTGGCGGCAACATCGGCCATCTTTCCATCGGTGTGCAAAGCCCTGGCAGTGGGATGCAAATGCCTGGAATGGGTTTAGCAGCGGGTGCAGACAGCGATTTTTGTGTACCAATCGTGGACGAGGCACTGTTTGTCACCAATCGCGACTACTGGGTTTATATGCGTGATGGTTGGGGTTACTTCTGGCCTAAGCACGACGAGCCTTCCAAGCAACTCTGGCTTCGGAACACATACGACTATATGCAGGATTACCTCAAACCTCGCTCCGAAGCCAAGCAAGCCATCCAGATGAACAACAAGACCAAGCACTACACTTGGAAGAAGTATTAGAGCAGAAAGAAAGTTTTCGATTGGTTGCAAAGCCCCGCCCCGAGAAATCGGGAGCGGGGCTTTTTTTGAATTTACCCTTTTTTACACTTCTTGATAATTGCTTGAAATTCACACATCCCCGCCCGCCGGACTTTTGTGACAGAAAAGAAAAACAACCTTTCAACATGAAAAAAATACTGTGCTCCCTCTTCACGTTCTTGCTCACAATCCTGGTGGCCCAGGCGCAAAACGTCACACTCGACACTTCGAGCAATTATGGCATTGCCGCACTTGTGAAAGACAACTCCGTGGTGCTGCGCTGGGCGCCGCGTTCTTATTCCGTGTGGCGGCTCGCCAACAAAAATGGCTATGTGCTCGAACGCGCCGAACTCTCCGAAACAGCCACCGACCTGCGCAAACTCACTTTCCAGCGGGTGCAACCAAACCCTTTCAAACCCTACACCTTGGCCGAATGGAAAAGCAAGACTGACACCACCAATGTGGCTGTAGGCACTGCTGCCCAGGTTTTAATTGGTCAAACCATGGTGGGTAAAAACGGAAAATCAGGCATCGGACTCTTGCACGAACAGGGCAACGAGCAGGCCCTGCGCCACAGTTTCGCGCTCCACGCCGCCGACTTGAACATTCAGGCTGCCGAAGGCTTGGCCCTGCGTTTTGAAGACCGCTCCTTGGACAAAAACAAAGAGTACGTCTATCGCATTTTCAACGTTCCATCCACCAAGGGTTTCAAGACAGACACAGCTTATGTTGTGGTTTATCCGGCATTCCCGCGTGAGCCGCTGAAAGTACTTTCCCCATTTGTAGAAGAAGGCGACCACCAGTTGAAAATTTTATGGAACCGCCCGGCCAACCGCTCGCTTTTCACGGCGTATTTTGTAGAAAAATCATTGGACAATGGCAAAAGCTTCCAAAGACTCAACCAACACCCGCTCGTTTTTAATTTTAATGACAATGACGTAGAGGACTTCAACTACACCGACAGCACCGTAGTTAATGGTCGAGAGTACCAGTACCGGGTCATCGGACTCAGTTCTTTTGGGGAGGAAGGCTTGCCCAGCGATGTGGTGAAGGGCGTTGGGAAAGACCTCAACGCTCCCCTGCCTCCCACTGAACTTTGGGCGAAGGACGTTGGCAATAAATTTGAGGTGGGCTGGAAGGCCGACCACACGCTATTCCCAGACCATGCAGGTTGGGTCATCGGACGCTCTATGAGCGCCAACGGTCCTTTTGCCCCATTGATGGAGAAACCACTGTCAAAAGAAACACGCAGGTTCGTTGATGAAAATCCGGTGCCAATGATGCCGAACTATTATGTAGTATTTGCCCTGGACGACAAAAACAATTTCAACATGAGCCCCGTGGTGAACGGTATTCACCACGATGCCGAGCCTCCGACAAAACCACTTGGATTGCGTGGCGTGTGCGATTCAACCGGACTCATCACGTTGAGTTGGGAGGAGAACAAAGAACCTGACCTCCAGGGTTATCGGGTGTTCATGGCCACTTCCCGCAACCGCGAGTGGTTCCAAATCACGACGCAAGAACTGCCCATAAAGCCCACATTCCAACACACCGTAAAACTGAACTCTTTGACCGAAAAAGTGTATTTCACAATCGTGGCGATTGATTTCCACTTCAATACTTCCGAATACGCCACTACTGCAGAGGTCATCCTGCCCGATACAATTGCCCCTGAAAAACCGCTTATCACAGATTATGAATCTACCGATAAAGGCATCCATCTCACGTGGGCCAAAAGTGGCAGCCGGGATGCGGTGAAAACCCTGCTTTTGCGCCGCAGTGAAGGCGAAACCTGGAAACCCCTGAGCGATGTGACCGCTCTAAAAATCAACCAGTTCAACGATACTTCCGCACGTCGTGGCATCCGGTATGAGTACGCGCTGGAGACTTTTGACGATGCCGGGCTGTCTTCGGGCAAAACCCGTCCTCTGTTGGTGGCTGGTGCCGATAACGGCCTGCGACCTGGCATCAACGGACTTAAAGGCCAATATGACAAAACGGGAAAACAGTTCTCGCTTGTCTGGGAATACAAACCCCAAGGCCGCTACAACTTCGTCGTCTATCGTGCTGTCACGGGAGAAACGCCCGAAACTATCGCACAAGTGAGCGGCTCGGAGCGTATGTTCATAGACAACTCGCTCATCTCCAACAAAGAAGGTTACGAATACGCTGTCAAAGTCATTTGGGCGGATGGAGGAGAGTCCGACCTGAGCACACCGGTAGCGGTGCGGTTTACAAAGGGGAAATAGGCGCCTCTGACTTATTTGAGCTCGCACCTCGAATTTCCTTCAACCATTCAAAATCACATCAATTTTAAAAAATTAAAACCATGTTTTCTCGTAAGCAACTTACCCATTCCAGGCTCATTATTGCCCTGATATTCAGCACTTCAGCGCTCCATGCGCAATTCAGCGTCAGCATCCAAGTTGACCAAAACATCTCATGCTTCGGCGGAAACAATGGCGGCCTTACGGCGGTAGTCAGCCCGGTCGGCTCGGCCTACACCTTCTCCTGGTCGAATGGGGGCAATTCCGCAAGCATCTCAGACCTTGTAGCAGATACCTATGTCGTAACTGTACAAAACGCCGCAGGTGGCACGGTCATCGCGACCGCCATCCTTACGGAGCCGGAAGAATTGGTTCTCACTCCGCTCACCGAACTTCCGCTTGTGGTGAATCCCACCGGGACGGTAGAAGTCGAAACTTCTGGCGGCACCGCTCCTTATGCATTCCAATGGGTTGATGAAGCCAACAATCCGTTTTCGAATGTAGAAGACCTTGTGAACGCGCCCGCAGGGATCTACACCCAAACGGCCACGGATGCCAATGGCTGCACGGCTGAGTTGACCCCGGTAGAACTGGTAGCAACCTCCGGGGCCGACGATTTGGGGGGATACACCATTCGGGCATTTCCCAACCCTGCTTCCAAAGATTTAGTGATAGAAATTCCTGAGGGAGAAAATGTGGTGGTGCAGGTTTTCAATTCGATGGGGCAAATGATTGAGTCCAAAATGCTTCAGGGGCCACAGGGAAGTATTTCTGTAGAAAATTGGCCGTCGGGATATTTTCATTTGATATTCCCGGACTTATCGAAAAACATAAAGATTTTGGTGGAGCATTGATCTTTAGATAAGGTAAAAACGGGGGATTTCGGCAATAATTCATCGGGTGACTGTCAATCACCCGGTGAATTATTGCCGAAATCCCCCGTTCCCTAAAGCCGAAATCCTCACGATAACTCTGAAGTACGCGCCGTACCTTTGCCGTTTACACCCTTACTTCAGTTATGACAAAACGTGGAAAAAATCCTCAGAGCTATTGCTCTTTCTGTGGTCGCACAGAAGAAGAGGTGATGATACTCGTATCGGGCATGGAAGCGCAGATTTGCGAAGCCTGTGCCGAAAAAGCGCAAGACATCATTGACCTGGAACTCGAAAGCGCCGGCGTGAAGCGCGAGGATAAAAAGCAAAAACAAGAGCCGCAACCCGGCGCAGGCAAAAGCGAACGTTATGGCGGCCCGCTGCATCTCATTCCGCCCCGGGAAATAAAAACCTTTCTGGATCAATACGTTATCGGACAAGAAGACGCGAAAAAAGTGCTTTCCGTGGCGGTGTACAACCACTACAAGCGTTTGCAAGAATTGGAAAAAAACAAAGGCAAAAAGCGGAAAGACGACGATGTGGACATTGAGAAATCCAATATCCTACTCGTAGGACAAACCGGCACAGGCAAAACACTGCTCGCCAAAACCATCGCCAAAATCCTCAACGTGCCCTTCGCTATTGTGGATGCAACGGTTTTCACCGAGGCTGGCTACGTCGGCGAAGATGTGGAGAGCATCCTGGCCCGCTTGCTTCAAATGTGCGATCAAGACGTGGAAGCCACCGAACGCGGCATCGTGTACATTGACGAGATTGACAAAATCGCGCGTAAACAAGACAACCCCAGCATCACCCGCGATGTATCCGGCGAAGGAGTGCAGCAAGGGATGCTCAAAATGCTCGAAGGCTCCGAAGTGATGGTGCCTCCTCAAGGTGGACGTAAACACCCCGAGCAAAAGATGGTGAAGATCAACACCGAGAATATCCTCTTCATCTGTGGCGGCGCATTCGACGGCATCGAAAAACTCATCGCGCGCCGCGTGAATACACAAGTGATTGGGTTCAACAAGAAATCAACCGCCCGCATTGACCGCGACAACCTCCTTCAATACGTCACCCATGCCGACGTAAAAGCCTACGGACTTATCCCCGAGCTTTTGGGTCGTTTGCCTATTTGTACCTACCTCGATCCGCTCGATCTGGATGCCTTGCGCCGTATTCTCACCGAACCACGCAACGCGATCATACGCCAGTATCAAAAGCTTTTCTCCATGGAAGGCGTCGAACTCATCGTCGAGCCCACCGCCCTGGATTTCGTGGCCGAAATGGCCCTCGAATACAAACTCGGTGCCCGCGGCCTGCGCTCGCTCTGCGAAGCCATCTTCACCGATGCCATGTTCGACCTGCCCACCGTTGGAGGCCGAACCGAGAAAAAGCAATTGGTGATTGACCGGGAATACGCGGCAGAGAAATTGGAAGGCTCGAGGATTGGAAGGTTGAAGGCTGCTTGAGAATATCCAATATCCAACAAGGAATGTCCAAGGGAATATCCAATATCCAACAAGGAATTTCCAATGTCCAAGTAAGCCCTGATCTTGTTATTAGTTGTAAATCAACCTAATGAGGTCACCGTGAGTGACCAAGCCCAACGCTTACTTGGACATTCCTTGTTGGATATTGGATATTTAAAGAGCAAGCACCAATCCCTTCAAATACGCTCCCTCCGGGTGAAACAAACTTACCGGGTGGTCTGCACTTTGCGAAAGATGGTGCAGCACCCGCACAGGCCGCCCGACTTCCATGGCCGCCGCAGCCACGGTGTGGTAAAACAATTCTCTATCAACGACTTGTGAGCAGGAAAAGGTGAACAGTATGCCTCCCGGCGCTACCCGTCGCATAGCTTCCGCATTGAGGCGTTTATAGCCCTGTACGGCGTTGTGACGCTTGTCGAGACTCTTGGCGTAGGCGGGCGGGTCAATGACCATGACCTCGTAATCTCGTTCCGAGTTTTTCAGGAATTTCAACACATCATCCGCAAAACCTTCGTGTTGGCCCGCATAGGGCGCATTGAGTGCCACGTTTTCGTTGCAAAGCGCGATGGCTTTAGGCGAAACGTCTACCGAGTGGACGAGGCTCGCCCCTGCTTTGAGCGCGAGACAGGAAAAACCGCCAGTGTAGCAAAAAGCATTCAGTACTGTTTTTCCCGCGGCGAATTCAGCCAAAAGTCGGCGGTTGTCGCGCTGGTCAAGAAAGAATCCGGTCTTTTGGCCCGTGACCCAATCCACGCGGAAGCGCGAGCCATTTTCTTCGATGATCGCCGAGGTTTCGGGGTTTCCATTGGCCGACCAGAGGTATCCATTCGATTGGTTTTCAGCGTATTGAGGGGGCAGACTTTCGGCACTTTTATCGTAGATCGCAGTGAGCTTTTTACCTAAAACTTTTTGGAGCGCTGCGGCGATAAGTAATCGCTGGCGGTGCATTCCGATACTGTGGCACTGCATCACGGCGGTATGTTCATATACATCCACGATAAGGCCGGAGAGTCCGTCGCCCTCGCCATGTACGAGTCGGAAGCCAAGCGCTGCTGAACTTTCCGATCCCGAAGAAATCGGGACAAAACTTTCGGAAAGTTTAGGTATCGCCAACGCCCTGACATTCAGCGCATTTTGCAATTTTTCAACCCAAAAAATTTCGCTTTCCAGATCGGCGGCAACGAAACTCAGGAGCCTGACGGCGATGCTTCCGTGGTGAAAATGCCCTACTCCGAGCAAATTCCCTTTTTTGTCAAAAACTTCGGCGATGTCGCCATCTTCAGGGCGGCCTTCTGCATAGGCAATAGCACCGGAAAACACCCAAGGGTGGAATCGAAGAATGGGAATTTCTTTGCCGGGTCGGAGGAAAACTTGAATGGGTGTGGTCATTAGAAAAAAGTAGGGTGCAAAATCGGGCTTTTTCCGATGTTTGACCGAAGAAACAATTCCAATGTCAAAAGCTTCTCGCATTGCTTACCATGTTTACCTCATGCTTACCTTGTTCGGCATGACGGTTGGGGTTCTTTATTTCCTCCTGATGCGCAATGATTTTTTGACACAAAACCCTGATATTGAGCCGTTTTACACAGAATATATCGTCGCAGCGATTGGGATGATCGTGGGCAGCGTAGCACTTTTAAAAGATCGCAACTGGGGTTTTTGGGTTTTGTTGGCTAGTTTGGCGGCAGCATGTTTTATCGAAATAAGGTCAGAATTCCCCTGGGAAAGAATCATTCGTATTCCCTTTGCTGCGCTGCTGCTGTATCTTTTGATGCGTTGGAACAAAAAGATTTAGATCCATATTTTTTTCATTCAAACCAAAACGAATCATGCCAATCACATTTGACTGGTCGGAAACCATCTCCACCTTGCCCGAAAATCCAATCCCGGCGCAATGGCTTGCCATCAGAGGCCAAGGCGTTAAAGTCGCTTTTATTGATACCGGAGTGAATTTCGCTGCTGCATCTCTAAAACATTTGAATCGCGCAGGTCGAAAATTCTTCACCGGTGCGGACGGATTTTCGGTAGCCAAACTGACGGGGCAGGACCCCGTATTTGATGACATGGGTGATGCCAATTCGGGTCATGGCACCCTGTATGCTTCGCTGCTCGCGGGCAAAACGCCCGATGCGCCGCCGCCCGACGCAGACCTGGTAACTGGTATCGCCAACGCCGCTGAATACTATATCATCAAGGCCCGTGACCCAAGTGTTACCTCCACGATCACCAACCTAAAGGATGCACTCGAACTTTCTGCCAAATTGGGGATTGAAATTGCCATCCTTGGCCAAAGTGTCCCCATGACTGAATTGGCTGGCGAAGGACTGACGCCCGCCGAACTGGATCGGGTATTTGGCCTTCCAGGGGTAAAAAAGATGCACATTTTTGCAGCGCTGGAAAACCGCTCGAAAGGAGAGGATTGGAACAATATCACGGGTGGTTATTTCCCAAATCTTCGGCCAGAGGTATTCAACGTGGCAAAATTGCCCATTGACTATGATCGGGTTGCAAACGTCATCCAAGCCAAGCCCATCCAATTTTTGGCTGCCGGATTTGAAGGCAAATTGCTCAGCAAAGATGGCGGTATCCTGGACTTGAAAGCCATGGAGCCCCCCGTTTCAAACCCTGCGGCAGAAGTGGCCTTTTCCAATTCAGGAGCGGTCGCCATCATAGGAGGAATCGCCGTGCTTGCTGCCAGTTTTTTCAAGCAACAAAATGGCGGGGCTATGCCAGACAGGGCACAATTGACTCAATTGCTCGCTGAGCACAGCCAGCCAATCGCGGCTGCCTCCAGTGATTTTACCACACCCGCTCTTTTTAATAAATTTTAAACCGACCCATTTATGAAGCAGCTCATATTTGCACTTATTGGATTCTTTTTGCCCACGATCTTTTCAGCGCAATCCTTGCTCTATGATGCCGTTCGGCTAAAAGAGCATTTTGGCCCACCCACCAAAGTGGATGTACGAAAACGCCCCTCCTTGCCTGAATTCAAAATAACGGACTCCGAGGTCAGCGAAATTTTGAGCAAATACATGCACCCGGACAGCCTGTACAACAACAAACAGATCAACAGTACTTTTGGTGGAAATCCCTTTATCCGGGTTGTGGCTAGTTCTCAAAACATTTTTTCAATGGACGCCCTCTCTCGCGGCAAGGGTTCGGATCAAAACACCTCCGCCGCCGGCTTCTCTGTGTCAAGCCTTGCCGATGGCCTTGCCCGATTTCTGGTTAAACGTACCAAGCAAGAACTCTCCATGGCCTTCTTTGAGGGCTTTAAAGACAAGGTGCAAACGGATCGCTATCTGGCGCATTTTTGTCCCTTTACGAGGTCCGAGCTGCTCCTGATTGATTCCGATGTGTACCAATTCAATGATTATCTGGAAAGTTTGCGTGAAGGATTCACCGCCGATATGAGCGCCCTGCCTGGCAGCACCGAAAGTTTTATGCGAAACGATTCACTTTGCACCCATTGCCTGGATAAACCCGCAGGCAAAATCGCTACCGATTTTTTGCACGTCGCTCAGCAAATGGTGAATGGTGAACCGCCGATCGACATGATTGCCTATCTGGCAGAACCTGGTTCGGCCATTCAATCTGCCCTTAGCTCAGAACCTGAACTTTACAATATGGCGAGTGGGCTGCGTTTTCTCAATATCGTGTCCGAGTCGTTTCGCAACCCTGAATCCCAGGACAGTCTCATGCCCTGGTATACTGCCCGCGAGATCAGGGAGAAACTGAATGATCCAGAGGTGCTCAAGATTTACCTCGGCCTTTTGTGGCAAAAAGTAGGCACCATTGCCTTTGCTAAGGAGGGCGTCGCCAAACTCGACTCTTTGCAAAGCATGATGGCCGATGCCAATTCCATTGCCGGTTTGACGGAAGAATGGCGAAAATCCATTCAATCACTGGGCGAATTGACACAATCCTTGCAATTTGGGCTTCGTTCCAGTGCCTCCACGGCGGCCACAGGTGCCGATGATTTTTTCTCGTATTCACAGTCCATCACGGATATCCTGCAATCTGTCAATCAGACTGGTCGGATCATGTTCAGTCGCAAAAACGACCTTATCCCAACGGAGTACATTCTACTGATGCGGCAATGCAATGCGTTGTATTTCAATGTCCGACAGCGCAATTTTTCGGGCGCCGTGAGCAATGTCATCTATTGTCTGAGCTTGCTTGGAAGCGACAAAGACAAGGTTGCCACGATGTTGAAATACGCCAATTTCATGGCTGCTATTGCGGAGGCAAATTCACCCGAGGAGATGGAGCGGGCCATCGAACTGTTTGCCCTTCCTCCGGGTAGCAGCCAGATGAAAAAACAGCCCGGGCGATTTGCAGTAGCACTCAATGCCTATACTGGTTTGGCAGGTGGTGCCGAGTACCTCAACGGTCAAAAAACGCCCAAAATTTTTGGGGCATTAACGGCTCCCCTGGGCTTGAGTTTATCCTGGGGCTTGGGAGAAAGAGGCAAAAATGCTAAACCCCAACGCGATACGCTCGAGAAGAAAAAAAACAGCAAGGACAAAGCTTATAGCTGGGGCAGTCTGGGATTTTTTGTGCCTTTGATAGACGTGGGCGCTGTGACAGCCCTTCGTTTCCAAGACAGCACGGCGCAAGACCTGCCTGAGCTCACCTGGGGGAACATCCTCTCGCCCGGACTTTATGTCGTGTACGATCTGCCGGGGAAATTGCCCATTGCAGTCGGCTATGGGGCACAAATTGGGCCCAGCCTGCGCAAAGTGACAGAATCAGGAACACTCGTAAACAAAAGCGGTTGGCGACATGGCTTTTTTGCCACCGTGGATATTCCCATCACTTACTTTTATCTGGGAAAAGGGAAAAAGCCAAAAACGTAAATAGTTTCACGCAACGGCGCAACGGCGCAACGTTCGAAGTATAAAAACGTAGCGCCGTTGCGCCGTTGCGTGAAAAAATACGTCGCGCCGTTGCGCCGTTGCGTGAAACAATACCGCCGTTGCGTAAAAATACCACACAGAAACTCATCACCCATTTATCTCGCATGTCAAAATCATCCATTTTCCTAAAAACCCTTTATATCACTGGCCTGACGCTCATACTTTCAGGCTGCGCCATCTCTCAAAAAAGAGGCTCCACCACCGATGACTTTCCCAAAAAATTTGAAAATATCCTCATCGCTTCCGCAGAAAAGGGGGATGGCCACGGCCCATGTGAGCCAAGTATCGCCGTAAGCCCAAAGAATCCACAAAACATAGCCGCGGGCGCCATCCTCAACCACTACTACTGGAGTACGGACGGCGGACGTACCTGGGAATCCAACAAACTCACATCAAAATCCTCTGGCGTGTACGGCGATCCTGTGTTGATTGCGGATTGGAAGGGCAATTTTTTCTACTCCCACCTCAGTGACCCGGATGGCAAGGGCTGGATGAGCGAAAAACTATTGGACCGGATTGTCATCCAAAAAAGTACAGACGGTGGCAAAACCTACGACGACGGTGCCTGGTGCGGCCTACGCCATCCCAAAGACCAGGACAAGCCCTGGCTTTGCGCCGATCCAAAATCTGGTTTTATCAGCTGTACCTGGACAGAGTTTGACAAGTACGCTTCCAAAGATTTGGAAAAAGACCACAGCCGTATCCTTTTCTCTCAAAGCCTGGACACTGGTAAATCATGGTCAGAAGCCGTGGCAATCAGTCAATTCGAGGGCAACTGTCTTGACAACGACGACACGACTGAAGGCGCCGTGCCCGCCTACGGCCCCAATGGCGAAATCTATGTGGCATGGTCCTACAAGGAAAAAATCTGGTTTGACCGCTCCACAGACGGTGGCAAAACCTGGCTCGACAAAGACATCCTTGCGGCCAAACAGCCCGGTGGTTGGGAGATTGACATCGCTGGCCTCAACCGCAGCAACGTGATGCCCATACTCGTGTGCGACCGCTCGGCAAGCCCGAATCGCGGAACACTTTACCTCTGCTGGGGCGATCAGCGCAATGGCGTGGAGGACACGGATATTTTCATGGCAAAAAGCCTCGATGGCGGACTTACTTGGAGCGACCCGACCCGCGTGAACGACGACAAAAAAGGGCGACAGCAATTCCTGCCCTGGCTTGCCATTGACCAGGTGACCGGGCATTTGTATACTGTTTTCTACGACCGTCGCAACCACACCAATGAGCTGACTGATGTATATGTGGCGGTCAGTCGCGACGCTGGGAAATCATTTATAAACCTACAAGTCAGCACAGAGCCGTTTGCTCCCGACGCACGGGTCTTCTTTGGCGATTATAACCACATTTCTGCCCACGACGGGGTGGTGCGGCCCATTTGGACAAGGTTGGACAAGGGGGTACTGTCGGTCTGGACGGCCATCATGGATTTAAAAAAAGGGGGGGCAAAGGATATTCAGGATTGATTTTTCGATTAGATAGTGATAGGCTCATTTTGAGTGAGACTATCACTATCCATCGAAAAGCGAGTGATTGAAAAAAATTTCTAAAAATATCCCATCTTATTTAAACCTTTACGCATCCAAATCTCTAAGTGTCTGCCCCACCCCATTTTTTCAGTTTTTTGTTTCTCAACAAGCCGTCAAACGCCTATAGATTTCGACTTTAACATGAAAAGAAGAAACTTCCTCCGCCTACTCCCTGCTGCCGGAGTCACTTCCTTTGCCGTTAATGGTTTTTCCATGCGTCCTTTCGCCAACAGTCGCATGGCCAATATCCTTAATTCATGCGATGGAGTTCAGGACCGTACCCTTGTGCTCATACAACTCAAGGGGGGCAATGACGGCCTCAACATGATCATCCCCGCAGCCAATTACGACCGCTACGCCACGCTCCGGCCTACCACTAAAATCAATGACTCCGGCACCGGGGCTTTTATCCCCATTGACACCACCCTTCCCAATTCAGACCAGGCTGGTTTCCACCCTGCTATGACGAGTTTGAAAGACCTCTACGACCGGGGTTGGTTGACTGTGGTACAATCCGCAGGCTACGCGAGCATGAACCAAAGCCACTTCAAAGGCACCGACCTTTGGCTCTCCGGCGGGGGCGGATCCGCCAACCTCAACAACCTGACTTCCGGTTGGATGGGGCGTGCTTTGCAGGCTTTTTACCCACACATCGAAGGCGCACCGGTGGCAGATATGCTCGATCCGCTCGGCATTCAAGTCGGCGACCCTACCACCTCCCTCGGCTTCCATACCGATACCGAACACCAGAATGTCATCAACCTCAGCGGACAAGACCCTTCCGGTTTTTACTCGCTTATTCAGACCATCGGTGGAGCACCGATTATGAACGTGCCGGACAGCGACCACGGCGTTGAGTTGGATTATATTATGGGGGTGGAACGCAGTATCAATCTCTATGCGCAGCGCATCACCGATGTGTTCAATGCGGGTTCAAACTCCATTACGGCCTATCCAACCGGGGCACTTGCCGCCCAACTTAAAACGGTGGCAAGGATGATAAAAGGCGGCTGCAAAACCAAGATTTTCCTTTGCCAAATTGGCGGTTTTGATACCCACTCGGCGCAGGTAGATTCCGGCGATACAAGCCTGGGCGCCCATGCCAATTTGCTCGGCCAAATGGCAAATGCCATCAAAACATTCCTCGATGACCTTCAGGGAATGGGACTGGCAGACAATGTATTGGGCTGCACCTTCTCGGAGTTTGGTCGTTGTGCCGCAGAGAATGGCTCGTTCGGAACCGATCACGGCACGATGGCACCCATGCTGGTTTTTGGCAAAGATGTAAAGCCGGGGGTACTGGGCACGGTCCCGGACCTGGACAATCTGACCAATGACAATCAGATAAAAACCATGCAGTTCGACTACCGACAGGTGTTTTCCACCTTGCTTCAGGACTGGCTCGGCGCCAACCCTTTTGTGATGGAGCAAACCATGTTCGACGGTTACGACAAAATGAAGTTAGTGGGACGCGACTACCGTGTAGACCCGGCCTGCCAATGGGGCGGCGCAGAAATCGTGATAGACCAGTTCCGTCCGATGAGCGTCTATCCCAACCCAGCCAGCCGCTCTACCGAGGTGGCCTACGAAAACCGGGGGGAGACCTTCGACGCTTACCTTACTTTGCACGGCTTAGGCGGCACGCTCATTGCTGCTCGTACTGAAACGGTACACCCGGGCTTCAATTCCTATTATTTTGACGTGAGTGCGCTTTCAGAAGGCATCTATTTTGTGCGGATGCAGGATAAGCGCAACGGGAAAGCGGAGGTGTCGAAGTTGAGCGTGGTGCGGGGCGGTGTTGTGGGGGCTAGGAATTGATGGGTTTATGATTTTTGAAATGCAAACGCCCTGCAAGTTTTTAAAACTTGCAGGGCGTTTCAGTATCCCGGAACGCTGTTCCGGGTTTCGTTTGCACCGTCCCGGAACAGCGTTCCGGGATACATCACATCGTACTCGCCGACTTAAAAATCCGGCCCCACTGGATTCTTTGGAAGAAATTACCGCTTCCTTCTTTGATGGAGAACCAAATAAACAGCGGTTTGCCCACGATATGGTCTTCGGGCACATA
>Ga0247843_1001198_pt1 | contig 54839 bp, 44 predicted proteins | sample LaCruzMarch2017__FD_192420 | JGI IMG/M metagenome (GOLD analysis project Ga0247843, IMG submission 192420) | Freshwater microbial communities from meromictic Lake La Cruz, Castile-La Mancha, Spain - LaCruzMarch2017_8m | ecosystem: Environmental > Aquatic > Freshwater > Lake | place: Spain...
CTATCAGAGGTGTTCTGTTGTAGCTCCTTTAACAACATTAATTGTTCTTTTTCTAAGATTAATTCCATACCATACTAACGAAATCATACTCCCACTTTATTGCAAACCTAATTTAGTTCAGTATAAAGATACTACCCTGACTTTTAAGAGTACTGTACAGCACGCTCCAAACTTTGGTTTTGCCGATGCCGATTATTGGGTTCGATTTCGAGTTCAAAAACAAACAAATCAGCCAATTAATTGGGTCTTGCAAAATGACTATCCGATGGTAGATGAACTTACTGTTTTCTTAATCAATGAAGAATCGGGTAAAATTTTAACTAAATCAATTAAGGATGCTATACCAAGCTATCAACGGAACATACAAGTACATCAATGTGCTATTCCACTGGAAATTACAGCCTATACATCCTATACAGTTTACGTACGTTTGGTTACAACGGACGCAAAAAAAATTCAATTAAAAATTTCCGAAACCCACCACTTTTATAAGATATATTTGGATGAACTGTGGTTTTGGAGCGCACATTTAGGGTTTGTTATTTGTATGATTATCGTTCAGTTGGTATTTTTATTAGTTACCAAAGAACGAAATTTTTTGCTCTATGTATTGTTTCTAACAGGCTATTTACTGGTAGCTATTGTAGGAGGTTATGGAATTGTTGATAATTTAGTTTGGCCAAGCAGTGAATGGATAAGCCGTTACAGTATTGTGATAGCAGTAGCTTTGAGTAACGTTTTAGGTGTTTTATTTTATGCTCATGCGCTTCGTTTAAAAAAACTCGCCCCTTTTTTATATAAGTTACTGATCATAGATGGTATTTTATCCGTCTTACTTAGTTCGTGGATTTATGTATGGCCTGATACTCTCAGTCCTAATGTCTATTCCTGCACACTTATAGTTATATTTTTTTGTTTGATTTCCGGTTCCTGTATAGTTAGTTACCAGAAAGGTAATCCATCGGCTATTTATTATCTCTTTGGTACTGTTGCCTATTTTTTGGGGATTATGATTGTGCTTTTGTGGACATTGGGATACTTGCAACCCAGCATTTTTGTAATTAATGCAATGCACATTGGCAGTATGCTTGAAATGGTATTTTTTACCTGGGCGTTAGCCCATGATTACCGCCGTTCCCGTGAAGAACGTGAAGAAACGCAGAAGGAGCTCATCTACGCATTACAGTCTCAAAATAAAGAAATCTCAGAGGCTCTTGTTAGTGGCCAGAAATTGGAACGTAAACGTGTAGCGGCAGATTTACACGATTCGTTAGGGGGAACACTGTCTGCGATACGTTGGACTTTGTCGTCTTTTAATCCTGAAGGACTAACCGAAAAGGAACAGCAAGTGTATGAGAGTTTAGTGGAAATGACGAATGAAGCTCACCAACGTGTACGGTTTCTTAGCCATAACTTACTGCCAGAAGACCTTGAAAAAGATGGACTGTCAGTAAGCTTGGAAAAACTGATTGAGAAACTTAATAGATCAAACAAAACCGCTTTTAACGCTCAAATTACCCTCAATGAACGTTTAGAAAGACAGACCGAATTTGAACTCTACAGTATTTGTCTTGAACTTATTAACAATATCATAAAACATGCAAGTGCTACAGAAGCGCACCTAAAACTTTACAGTAAAGGCACAAACATCTATCTTGAAATTTTTGATAATGGGAAAGGTATACAGGAGTACGCGCAGGAAGGTAAAGGCCTTAAAAACATTCAAGATCGCATATCTTCTTTAAAGGGTAAATGGCAAATTGAATCCACTGATAAAGGCACATACGCTTCAGCACAAGTACCTTTATCTTGATTATTTGCGTACTTTTATGCTATTATTATCCCTTTTATGGCTGAAAAACGCAACTCTGCACTTATTTTTATCTTCATTACGCTATTAATTGACATAACAGGTATCGGCATAATTGTTCCCGTTATACCGAGATTAATACAAGATCTAACCGGAGAAGGCCTCTCAAAAGCGGCACTTTATGGCGGATGGTTGATGTTTATTTACTCAATAATGCAATTTGTATTTTCACCAATCTTGGGTGGTTTGAGTGACCAATACGGTCGTCGCCCTATATTATTAGGGTCTTTGGTTGGTTTTGGTTTGGACTATATTTTTACTGCGTTCGCTTCGAGCATAGGGTGGTTATTTTTGGCACGTACAATTGCAGGTATATTCGGCGCAAGTTTTACAACGGCAGGTGCTTATATTGCTGATGTAAGTCCACCTGAAAAGCGTGCTCAAAATTTTGGTTTAATTGGGGCTGCTTTTGGATTGGGTTTTATACTTGGCCCCATGATTGGAGGATTGTTAGGGCAGTATGGTGCTCATGTACCGTTTTTTGTGTCTGCAGGATTGAGCTTACTTAATTGTATTTATGGGTATTTTGTACTGCCGGAATCACTTAAACCCGAAAATCGTCGCCAATTTGACTGGAAGCGGGCTAACCCTGTAGGTGCGTTGCGGCATCTGAGAAAGTATCCTGTTATTTTTGGCTTAGTTATACCTTTAGCATTGATTTACATTGCTGGTTACTCAACTCAGAGCACTTGGACGTACTTTACAATGGAAAAATTTGGGTGGAATGAGAAATGGGTAGGGTATTCACTCGCCTTTGTAGGTTTAATGGCGGCTATTGTACAAGGAGGATTAACGCGAACACTCATCCCCAAATTAGGAAATACAAAGTCAATCTATTGGGGGCTATCACTCTACGCCATTAGTTTTTTACTTTATGCTTTTGCTAATCAAGGTTGGATGATGTTTGCGATTACCATTTCAGCATCATTGGGAGGGATTGCCACACCGGCGTTACAAGCCATTATGGCTAATCAGGTTCCTGCAAATGAGCAGGGAGAGCTAAGAGGCGCTCTTACCAGCTTAATGAGTTTAACGGCTGTTATAGGTCCGGTAATGATGACGTCGCTGTTTTCTTATTTTACAAATGCCTCGGCTCCTTTTTTATTTCCCGGTGCACCCTTTATGCTTGCAGGAATTTTAACTATTCTTAGTTTAGTCCTGGTAAGGCAATTATTATCTCTTAAATGAAAATAATCGTAAAAAGTTGCGATTAAATATTTTTTTCTCTACTTTTGCAGTCCGATTTTAGGAAGTAACATACACGGGCATAGTTTAAAGGTAGAACTAAGGTCTCCAAAACCTTCGGTCTGGGTTCGAGTCCTGGTGCCCGTGCAACTTTTGCGCAAAATGAACTCATTTGTAGAATTTGTAAAAGCCTCCTGGGACGAGGTAAGACATAATGTCACTTGGCCCCAATTAAATGACCTGCAATCCAGTACGACACTCGTACTGCTTGGTTCGCTGATTTTTGCAGCGGTGGTAGGTCTTATTGACTTCCTCTTTGAGAACGCTCTCAATTTTGTCTATCAGTCATTCTAAGGGCATTCGTCCTGGTTATCCAAAAAGTTGAGCAGGTATGAGCAATTTGAATTGGTACGTTATCCGGGCTGTGTCTGGTCAAGAGAAGAAAATTAAGACTTATCTTGAGAATGAAATCACCAGACAAGGCCTACAGGAGTCCATTCCGGAGATATTGATTCCAACCGAAAAAATCGTCGAAATGCGCAATGGTAAAAAGCGCATTCGTGAAAAGAATTTTTTTCCAGGTTATATCATCATTTCTGCGGATTTGACAAAAGGAGAAACACATCACTTAATTACTACAATGCCGGGAGTATTGGGTTTTTTGGGTAATACCAGTGGTAACTCAAAAATACCGGTGCCCCTACGGCAATCTGAAATTAATCGGATTTTGGGTAAAGTAGAAGATGCGGTTGAGGAAGTCGAAGCTCCAAAAATGAGCTTCATGAAAGGAGAAAGTGTTAAAATCATCGACGGTCCTTTCAGTGGTTTTATTGGTACTGTAGAAGAAATTTTTGACGACAAGAAAAAATTGAATGTCGTTGTGAAAATATTCGGGCGGAGTACGCCCGTGGAGCTGGGTTACGCACAAGTAGAAAAAGAAAGCTGATTTTTCAAAATGTTGCCGGGAGTACGAGACGAAGCGCTTCCTCTTTGTCTGTCAGCCGTACGTTAGAACCGGTAACGCCAACTTAAACGTTTTAAAACGATGGCGAAAGAAGTAGTAGGTTACGTCAAACTGCAAGTGAAAGGTGGCCAAGCCAATCCTTCACCCCCAATCGGACCAGCACTGGGTTCGAAGGGTTTGAATATCATGGAGTTCTGCAAACAATTTAACGGTCGTACGCAGGACAAAATGGGGATGATATTGCCCGTAGTAATTACATACTACAAAGACAAATCGTTTGAATTTGTCATCAAAACTCCACCAGCACCTATTATGCTTTTGGAGGCTGCTAAAGTAAAACTCGGTTCGGCAGAGCCTAATCGTAAAAAAGTAGGATCAGTAAATTGGGATCAGGTGAAAGTAATCGCAGAAACCAAAATGCCTGATTTAAACTGCTTTACGGTAGAAGCCGGAATGAAGATGATTGCCGGTACAGCACGCAGTATGGGTATTACAATTACAGGTAAAGCTCCTTGGGACAACTAATCACGAAGCGGACGTAAAGACATTTTGAACAATGGCAAAGTTGACTAAAAAAAGAAAAGAGGCTTTATCGAAATTTGATACTAAAATAGAGTATTCCTTCGAGAAAGCAGCAGAAATTCTAAAAGACATCTCTTATACTAAGTTTGATGCTTCGGTAGATATAGATGTTCGTTTGGGTGTTGACCCCCGCAAAGCGGATCAGATGGTTCGTGGAGTGGTGGCTTTACCGCACGGTACAGGTCGTGAAGTACGAGTATTAGTACTTTGTTCACCTGATAAAGAAGCCGAGGCTAAAGAGGCCGGCGCAGACTATGCAGGTTTAGATGAGTTTATCAAAAAAATCGAGCAGGGCTGGACAGATGTAGATGTAATCATCACTATGCCTACTGTAATGGCCAAAATCGGCAAATTAGGTAAAATTTTAGGGCCACGCGGACTGATGCCTAACCCTAAATCTGGTACTGTAACATTGGAAGTCGGTAAGGCTGTTAGAGAGGTAAAAGCAGGTAAAATTGATTTCAAGGTTGATAAGTTTGGTATTATCCATACCAGCATTGGCCGCGTATCATTTGGTTCTGATAAAATTGCCCAAAACGCCCAAGAATTGATTGCTACTTTGATGAAGCTCAAACCTTCTTCGGCTAAAGGTACTTACGTAAAAAGCGTACACCTGTCGAGTACAATGAGTCCAGGTGTAATCATTGATAAAAGCACGATTGCAGGAATATAATTATGACACGCGAAGAAAAAGCCGTTATCATAGACGAACTCAGCGAGAAGTTCAAAGCAGTACCCTATTTCTACATTGTTGATGCTACAGGCATGACAGTGGGCGAGACCAACAATCTCCGCCGTAAATGTTTTAACCAAGGAATAGAGTATCGCGTTGTAAAGAACACGCTGATCGCAAAAGCACTTGAAACATTAGACACCGATTATGCTTCTTTCAACGATACTGTTTTGAAAGGATTTTCGGGAGTTATGTTTCATCCGGAGTCAGGCAAAGTTGCGGCCAAATTGATTAAAGAGTTCCGTAAAGAATCGGGTAATGATAAACTGAAGCTGAAAGGTGCTTCGGTAGAATATAGCCTTTTCATCGGTGCCGATCAACTTGACACGCTTTTGACCTTGAAGTCAAAGCAAGAATTAATCGGAGAAATCATTGGTTTGTTGCAATCTCCTGCCAAAAATGTCGTATCGGCATTGCAAAGCAGCGGTGGCAAATTGGCTGGTATTCTCAAAACCTTGTCGGAACGCGAAGGATAATCCTTCCTGACAAAGTTATCTGTTGATAATGATCCTATTAATAGTGGTTAAACAGATGACAAAACTTTCATAAAATACATAACATAACACGTAACAAATTTTAACTTTCAATAAAAATGGCAGATTTGAAAGCATTCGCAGAGCAACTTGTTAACCTTACTGTAAAAGAAGTAAACGAACTTGCTGCAATCTTGAAAGATGAGTATGGTATCGAACCCGCAGCAGCAGCAGCAGTAGTAGTAGCTGGCCCAGCAAGCGGCGACGCAGCTCCTGTAGTTGAAGAAAAAACTTCCTTCGACGTAATTTTGAAAGCAGCTGGAGCCGCTAAACTTCAAGTTGTGAAACTTGTAAAAGATTTGACAGGTCTTGGCTTGAAAGAAGCAAAAGAACTTGTTGATGGAGCTCCAAAACCTTTGAAAGAAGGAATTTCAAAAGATGAAGCAGAAGCTTTGAAAAAACAATTGGAAGAAGCTGGTGCTGAAGTAGAAGTTAAATAATTTCTGCGCTTCTTTATCCCAATCTTACGGAAACAGGCCTGACCCAGCGTCAGGTCTTTTCCTGCTTTAAGTGAGCTAAAAGCTCCGTTCATTGTTGGTCGTGCTGGCGTTCTAATTTTCTGGGTACCTACTGACTCCTTCTCAAAGAGTTTAATCTGAAACACTTCGCCACTCGTAGGAGCGATGCAAAGGGATTAAAATTCAATAAATCTACGAGGCAAGCTAAGTTTTTTGTAAACTAATTTTTGAGTTCCTGCGTTATATCTGATTAGATTGACGCTTGGTTCGTATTCCACCAAAAACTTATAAAGCCTTGGTAACCAAACAAACTCCACGTAAAAATTTCGCCCGGATTAAGCCTGTTATTGATTATCCGGACTTCTTAGATGTACAAGTTCGCTCTTATCGGGATTTCGTTAATTTAGATACTGCATCTGAAGAACGCCACAAAGAGGGCTTGTATAAAGTATTCCAAGAAAACTTTCCTATTTCTGACTCTCGTGAAAATTTTGTCCTCGAATTTGTGGACTATGCTCTTGATCCGCCAAAATACACTGTCAATGAGTGTATTGCTCGGGGATTGACCTATTCGGTACCTTTGAAGGCTAAATTGCGCCTGAAATGTAACGATGCAGATAATGAGGATTTTCAAACGATTGAGCAAGAAGTATTTCTGGGTGCCATTCCTTACATGACGGAAAAAGGTTCCTTCGTTATCAACGGAGCAGAACGCGTTATTGTATCTCAACTTCACCGCTCGCCGGGTGTGTTCTTCTCTATGAGCAAGCACACCAATGGTACAAAACTCTATTCGGCAAGAATTATTCCTTTTAAAGGTTCTTGGATTGAATTCTCTACTGACGTAAATAACGTCATGTATGCCTACATTGATCGGAAGAAAAAATTTCCGGTAACTACCCTGTTACGGGCAATCGGCTTTGGTTCAGATAAGGAAATTTTAGATTTATTTGAACTTTCAGAAGAAATTCCGGCTACAAAAGCGAGCTTGAATAAAGCCGTAGGCCGTCGCTTAGCAGCGAGGGTTCTCCGTACTTGGACCGAAGATTTCGTTGACGAAGATACTGGTGAAGTGGTGTCTATCAGTCGTAATGAAGTCTTACTTGAACGTGACTCTGTAGTATCGGCCAATGACTTGGATGTAATTCTTGACTCAGGACAGAAATCTATTATTCTGCACCGTGAGGATATGAATATGGCCGATTATAATATCATATATAATACGTTGCAAAAAGACAGCTCTAACTCTGAAAAAGAGGCTGTTGAGCAAATTTATCGCCAATTACGTAATGCAGAAGCACCTGATGAACAAACGGCTCGCGAAGTAATTCAAAGCCTGTTTTTCTCGGATAAGCGTTATGACTTAGGGGATGTAGGACGCTACCGTGTCAATAAGAAATTGCAGTTGGATATTTCAATGTCAACAAAGGTATTAACAACCCAAGACATTGTTTCCATTGTAAAATACTTAATTGGTCTTATCAATGCCAAAGCTGTCGTCGATGATATTGACCACTTGTCAAATCGTCGTGTACGTACAGTAGGAGAGCAATTGTGGGCTCAATTTGGAGTCGGTTTGGCACGTATGTCTCGTACTATCAAAGAACGTATGAACGTTCGCGATAATGAAGACTTTAAACCCATTGATTTGATTAATGCCCGTACCTTATCGTCGGTAATTAACTCATTCTTTGGTACGAACCAGTTGTCGCAATTCATGGACCAAACTAATCCTTTGGCCGAGATTACGCACAAACGCCGTATGTCGGCACTGGGGCCTGGTGGTTTGAGCCGCGAACGTGCTGGTTTTGAGGTTCGTGACGTTCACTATACGCACTACGGCCGTCTTTGTACGATTGAAACGCCAGAAGGTCCAAACATTGGTTTGATTTCATCGCTTTGTGTCTATGCGAAAACCAATAGCATGGGCTTTATTGAAACGCCTTACCGCGTGATTGATAACGGTAAATTGACCAATGAACTCGTTTATTTGACTGCTGAGGAAGAGGATTCAAAATACATTGCTCAAGCCAATGCTTCAGTGGATGGTGACGGAAACTTCTTGGTTGAAAAAATTAAAACCCGTTTTGAAGGTGACTTCCCAATGGTTGACCCTTCACAGGTTTCATTGATGGATATTGCAGCCAATCAGATTGTATCTGTGGCAGCCTCTATGATTCCATTCTTGGAGCATGATGACGCCAACCGTGCCTTGATGGGTTCTAACATGCAACGTCAGGCTGTGCCGCTTCTTCGTCCGCAAGCTCCAATTGTGGGTACAGGATTAGAAGGGCGTGTTGCTCGTGATTCACGTGCTTTAATTGTTGCTGTCGGAAACGGAGTGGTTGAATTTGTAGATGCAACTAAGATTGTGGTTCGCTACGAACGGACGTACGAACAACGATTGGTAAGTTTTGACAGTGATGTTGTGACGTACGATTTGATTAAATTTCGTCGTACCAACCAAGATACCTGTATCAACCTTAAGCCAATGGTTCTCAAAGGCCAAAAGGTAGAAAAAGGGGAGATTTTGAGTGAAGGATATGCTACAGAAGGCGGTGAATTAGCATTGGGACGTAACTTGCTTGTGGCATTCATGCCTTGGCAGGGATACAACTTTGAGGATGCGATTGTAATTTCTGAGAAGGTAGTACGTGATGATATTTTCACGTCTATTCACATCGAAGAATATGATTTGGAAGTACGTGACACTAAGCGCGGAGAAGAAGAATTAACGGCTGAAATTCCAAACGTCAGCGAGGAAGCCGTTAAGAATTTGGACGAAAATGGTATTGTAAGAATAGGAACTGATGTAAAAGAAGGCGATATTCTGATTGGTAAGATTACTCCTAAAGGTGAGTCGGATCCAACGCCGGAAGAAAAATTGTTGCGTGCCATCTTTGGTGACAAAGCGGGTGACGTGAAAGATGCCTCCAGAAAAGCACCTCCATCTATGAAAGGGGTGATTGTTGATACCAAATTATTCTCTCGTCCGGGACGCGATGAACGCGTAAAACAAAAGGAAGAGCTGAAAGTATTGATGAAAAGTTATGGTCGTGAGTTAGCCAAACACCGAGAAGTGGTCATTGATAAAATGGTTGAACTTCTTGAAGGCAAAACTACGGCGGGCATAAAACATAAATTTGGCGAAGACATCATGAGTAAAGGTGTGAAGTTTAGCCGGGTTAATATCATCAATAATATTTTCCCAGACAAAAACGCCTATCGTGATGAAGGTGGTTATGTAGTTCCGGAAGAAGTAAACTTGCTCGGCGATTTAATTATTGAAGGATGGACAGATGATCCAACCACTAACAAGTTGCTGTTTGAGATGGTTAAAAACTTTCAAAAACGCCGCAACGAAATTTCTGGACGTTTTAAACGTGACCGATTTACCTTAGAAGTGGGTGACGAATTACCGGCCGGTATCGTGAAATTAGCCAAAGTGTATATTGCCAAGAAGCGTAAGCTGAAAGTAGGTGATAAAATGGCGGGTCGTCACGGTAACAAAGGGGTAGTTGCTAAAATCGTTCGTGACGAAGACATGCCATTCTTAGCGGATGGTACACCGATGGACATCGTGTTGAATCCATTGGGGGTACCTTCACGGATGAACATTGGCCAGATTTATGAAACCATCTTAGCGTGGGCTGGTAAAAAATTGGGACGTAAGTATGCGACACCTATTTTCGACGGAGCTACAGAAGATCAAGTAGTTTCTGAATTGAACGAAGCAGGGATTCCGGAATTTGGACGTACTCCCCTTTATGATGGTCAGTCGGGGGATAAATTTGATCAAAGTGTTACAGTAGGTATCATGTACATGCTTAAGCTGGGTCACTTAGTCGATGATAAAATGCACGCACGTTCAATTGGGCCATACTCTCTTATTACACAGCAACCATTGGGTGGTAAAGCTCAATTTGGTGGACAGCGCTTTGGAGAAATGGAAGTATGGGCATTGGAAGCATTCGGTGCATCGCACATTCTTCAAGAGATATTGACAGTGAAATCAGATGATGTTATCGGACGTGCAAAAGCGTACGAAGCCATTGTCAAAGGTGAAAACCTGCCGAAGCCAAATATTCCTGAATCATTCAACGTATTGATTCACGAATTGAGAGGTTTGGCATTGGAAATTACGATGGACTAATAAGTTTAAAGTCTATGGTTTACAGTTTGTAGTTAAAAACACAGGCTGTAAACCTTAAACTAAAAACTGTAACTAAAAAGTAATTATCACACAAACCATATCGAAAATGTCATTCAAGAAAAACAAGAAAATCAATAGTGACTTTTCGCGGATTACCATTAGCTTGGCATCGCCTGAGTCCATATTGGAAAGCTCTTATGGCGAAGTAACCCAGCCCGAAACAATCAACTATCGGACTTACAAACCTGAAATGGGCGGGCTCTTTTGCGAGCGCATCTTTGGGCCTGTAAAAGACTGGGAATGTCACTGTGGTAAATACAAGCGCATTCGTTATAAAGGTATTATTTGCGACCGTTGCGGTGTTGAAGTAACTGAGAAAAAAGTGCGCCGTGAACGTATGGGGCACATTGAATTAGTTGTACCCGTAGCACATATTTGGTATTTCCGCAGTTTGCCAAACAAGATTGGCTACCTGTTGGGACTTTCTACCAAAAAATTAGATCAAATTATTTACTACGAACGATACGTAGTCGTTCAGGCAGGTGTCAAAGCGGAAGACGGAATCAGTAAAATGGATTTCCTGACCGAAGACGAATATTTGGATATCGTGGATAAACTTCCCCGCGAAAACCAAATGTTGCCTGATACCGATCCAAACAAATTCATTGCAAAAATGGGTGCGGATGGATTGGAAATGTTGTTGTCACGCACTCAATTGGACGAACTGTCTTATGAATTGCGTCACAATGCAGCCAACGATACTTCGCAACAGCGGAAAGCGGAAGCATTGAAGCGTTTGAAAGTAGTTGAAGCGCTTCGCGATGCAAATACACGTATCGAAAACCGTCCTGAATGGATGGTGATTCGGATGGTGCCTGTAATTCCACCGGAATTGCGCCCATTGGTGCCGTTGGATGGCGGTCGTTTTGCAACTTCTGACTTAAATGATTTATATCGTCGCGTTATCATTCGTAACAACCGTTTGAAGCGTTTGATTGAAATCAAAGCGCCGGAAGTTATCTTACGGAACGAAAAACGGATGTTACAGGAAGCTGTTGACTCGTTGTTTGATAATAGCCGTAAAGTAAACGCTGTTCGTTCGGAAGGTAACCGTGCCTTGAAATCACTTTCAGACATGTTGAAAGGGAAACAAGGACGTTTCCGTCAAAACTTGCTTGGAAAACGCGTTGACTATTCAGGTCGTTCAGTAATTGTGGTAGGTCCTGAACTCAAATTGCACGAGTGCGGTCTTCCTAAAGACATGGCCGCTGAGTTATTCAAACCGTTTATCATTCGTAAATTGATTGAGCGCGGTATTGTAAAAACGGTAAAATCAGCAAAGAAAATCGTTGACCGTAAAGACCCTGTTGTTTGGGATATTTTGGAAAACGTGTTGAAAGGACACCCTGTGTTGCTCAACCGCGCTCCAACTTTGCACCGTTTGGGTATTCAGGCTTTCCAGCCTAAATTGATTGAAGGTAAAGCTATCCAATTGCACCCGCTCGTTTGTACGGCCTTCAACGCTGACTTTGACGGTGACCAGATGGCGGTACACGTACCTCTTGGACAGGAAGCTGTTTTGGAAGCGTCTATGTTGATGCTTTCTTCACACAACATTCTTAACCCGGCCAACGGTGCGCCAATTACGGTACCTTCACAAGACATGGTATTGGGTCTTTACTACGTAACTAAAGGCCGTAAATCAACACCTGAGATTCCAATTATTGGTGAAGGAATGACTTTCTACGGAGCGGATGAAGTAATCATCGCTATCAACGAAGGCAAACTTTCTAAACATGCTCAAATCAAGTGCCGCGTTACGGTTCGTAACGAAGACGGTTCGTTGGAAAAGAAATTGATTGATACTGTAGCTGGTCGGATTCTTTTCAATCAATGTGTGCCCGAAATCGTAGGATATATCAATGAATTGTTGACGAAGAAAAAACTTCAGCAAATCATTGGGCAGGTATTCAAGATTGCAGGCAATGCGCGTTGTGCACAATTCTTGGATGAAATCAAGCATTTAGGTTTCCAAACAGCCTTTAAAGGTGGGTTGTCCATTGGTTTGGGAGATATTAAAATCCCGGATGTAAAATGGCAACTGATTGATACCGCTAAAGAAGAAGTGGTAGGGGTGATGGAGAACTTTATGATGGGTCTAATCACTGAAAACGAACGCTATAACCAAATCATTGACGTTTGGACGCGTACCAACACCAAGTTGGCCAATACGCTCCTGACGCAATTGGAAAATGACCAACAGGGCTTCAACTCTGTGTATATGATGATGCACTCTGGTGCACGCGGTTCACGTGAGCAGGTACGTCAGTTGGGTGGTATGCGTGGATTGATGGCGAAACCACAGAAAAACTTGGCAGGTGGAGTAGGGGAAATCATTGAAAACCCAATTTTGTCAAACTTTAAAGAAGGTCTTGACGTATTGGAGTACTTTATCTCTACCCACGGTGCTCGTAAAGGTTTGGCCGATACAGCATTAAAAACGGCGGATGCGGGTTACCTGACTCGTCGTTTGCATGATGTTGCCCAAGATGTAGTAGTAAATGAAGAAGACTGCGGTACATTGCGCGGTATCGAAATCTCAGCGTTGAAAGACAATGAAGATATCGTAGAACCATTATCAGAACGTATCTTAGGACGTGTTTCTGTTCATGACGTTCTTGATCCGCTTACCGGCGAATTAATCGTAGCTTCTGGTTCAGAAATTACGGAAGAAATTGCTTCCAGAATTGACGAAACCAGCATCGAAACTGTTGAAATTCGTTCGGTATTGACTTGTGAAACCCGCAGTGGTGTTTGTTCAAAATGCTACGGACGTAACTTAGCTTCGGGACGGATGGCTGAAAACGGAGAAGCTGTCGGGGTAATTGCCTCACAGTCAATCGGTGAGCCAGGTACACAGTTGACACTTCGTACTTTCCACGTGGGTGGGGTAGCGCAGAACATTGCGCAGGAAGCGTCTATCAAAACTAAATTTGACGGTAAAGTTGAATTTGAAGATATGCGTACGGTAGATTCAACCGACAATGAAGGAAATCCTGCAACCATCGTAATGGGTCGTTCGGGTGAAATTCGTATCGTAAGTGAAACTAACGGACAAGTACTGATTGCCAACAACGTACCTTACGGGGCTACTTTATTGGTTAAAGAAGGAGATAGAGTAACCAAAGGACAAGAACTTTGTAACTGGGATCCTTACAACGCCGTTATCTTATCAGAATTCAATGGTTTTGTAGAATATGAAGCCATCGAAGAAGGGATTACGTTCCGCGAGGAAATCGACGAGCAATCCGGTTTCCAAGAGATGGTAATTATCGAAAGCCGTGACCGTGCTAAAAACCCGGGCATGTTGATAAAAGGTAAGAGCCCACTTTTGACGGATATCGAAGAGAAGATATATAACCTTCCTGTTGGGGCTCGCTTGGTTATTAAAGATGGCGCTTCGGTAAGAACGGGGCAAGCTCTGGCAAAACTTCCGCGAACTTTGGGTAAAACCCGTGATATTACGGGAGGTTTGCCTCGGGTAACGGAATTGTTTGAGGCGCGTAACCCATCTAACCCTGCGGTAGTTTCTGAAATTGACGGAGTTGTTATTTACGGGGTGATTAAACGCGGTAACCGTGAAATCAACATCGAATCGAAAGACGGTACTCGTAAAAAATATCTTGTGCCTTTGTCAAAACATATTTTGGTGCAGGATGGTGACTATGTGAAAGCAGGTGAGCCACTGTCAGACGGAGCGATTACACCAAGCGACATCCTGTCAATCAAAGGACCAACCGCCGTACAGGAATATTTGGTAAATGAGATTCAAGAGGTATATCGTCTGCAAGGGGTGAAAATCAATGATAAGCACATTGAGTGTATTGTACGCCAAATGATGCAGAAAGTTGAAATCATGGATCCGGGTGACACTATCTTCTTGGAAATGCAACCGGTAGATAAATGGACGTTCCGCGAAGAAAATGACCGTGTACTCGACATGAAAGTGGTAGAAGATTCCGGTGATTCAGAAACGTTTAAACCGGGTATGTTGATTTCTGCACGTCGTTTGCGTGACGAAAATTCGACCCTGAAACGCCGTGACCAACGTTTGGTAACAGCTCGTGATGCGAAACCCGCCGTTGCTCAACCAACGTTAATGGGTATCACTCAGGCTTCTCTGGGTACCGAAAGCTTTATCTCAGCAGCCTCGTTCCAGGAAACGACCAAGGTATTGAGCGAAGCAGCCGTACGCGGAAAACGCGATACACTCGAAGGCTTGAAGGAAAACGTGATTGTAGGTCACTTGATTCCGGCAGGTACGGGAGCACGTCGTTTCCAGAAACTTATTATCGGTTCAAAAGAAGAACTTGAAACGGTAACTGAAGCACGTGAGCGCAGCGGTTCTCGCCGTGGCAAACGCGAATTAGCAAATTAATAGGTTTCCCTGATTATACATAAAAAACGCCCCGACTCCTGTTGGGGCGTTTTTGTTTTTAGCCGATTACACACTATTTTTTCAATTCCTGCCGTTTTTTAGTTCCTTTGTTTCTCAAACGATTTAACATACGCATGAAAAAATTAGCTTTCTTCTTTACACTTTGTACGCTGCACCTTACACTTCTCCAAGCCCAAGACAACGTTTACAACCTTATTCCTTTTCCTGCCCAGTTTAATGGCGGTGAGGGGCAGTTTGTAGTAAACCCTCAGACCAAAATCATTGTAACTGCTAAAGATGCTGGACTAAAACCCATTGCTCAAAGCCTGATTAATGCTCTTAAAACGGCTTCTAAGCTTACTTTGCCCATCGCGGCTACCGCTACGCCTACGGCCAAAAATGTCATTTATATTCGTCAAAATAAAGCATTGGGCTTAGGTTCGGAAGGATATAAACTTCTCGTTAGTGCAGACCGAGTGATTTTGGAAACAGCCACTCCTCAAGGGGCTTTTTATGGGATGCAAACCATTTTTCAGCTATTGCCAACGGCCGTATTCAGCCCTACTCCCGTTGAAAATATAACGTGGGCAATGCCCGTTTGCCAAATTCAGGACAAGCCGCGTTTCGTTCATCGGGGGTTGATGCTGGATGTTGGCCGGTATTTTATGCCCGTTTCGTTTATCAAAAAGTACATTGACTTGCTGGCAGTTCACAAAATGAATGTTTTGCATTGGCACCTGACAGATGACCAAGGATGGCGCATTGAAATCAAGAAATACCCTAAGTTGACGCAAATAGGCTCAAAACGTAAGGAAACGTTGGTAGGACAATATTCAGAGAATTATCCGCAGAAATTTGACGGAAAAGAAATTGGCGGTTTTTATACCCAAGCCGAGATTAAAGATATTGTGAAGTATGCACAGGCAAAATACGTGACCATTATTCCCGAAATTGAAATGCCCGGTCATGCCTCGGCAGCGTTGGCTGCATATCCTGAGTTAGGTTGCGAACCGACTAAGAAATACGAGGTAGCGACCAAATGGGGGGTAATGACTGATGTTTTCTGTCCCACCGAACAAACCTTTACGTTTTTGCAAGATGTTCTTACGGAAGTAATCCCTTTATTTCCCGGTAAATACATTCATATCGGGGGTGATGAGTGTCCAAAAGATGCGTGGCAAAAGAGTGCTTTTTGTCAGGAATTGATTAAAAAACTGAATCTTAAGGATGAGCACGAACTACAAAGTTACTTCATTAAGCGTATTGAAAAGTTTGTAAACTCAAAAGGACGTGCCATTATCGGTTGGGATGAGATTTTGGAAGGTGGAGTGGCTCCCAATGCCACAGTGATGAGTTGGCGAGGAATAAAAGGGGGGATTGAGGCGGCCAAGCAAAAACACAACGTCATTATGACGCCAAATACCTATTACTATTTGGATTATTATCAGGCCAATCCTGCAAAAGAACCTTTAGCCATTGGCGGCTATTTGCCTATTGAAAAAGTCTATGAATATGACCCTTCCGCTGAGTTTTCGCCTGAAGAACAAAAGTATATTTTGGGTGTTCAGGGGAATGTTTGGACTGAATATATGCCTACTCCCCAACAGGTAGAATATATGACTTTTCCAAGGGCAACGGCTATAGCTGAAGTGGCTTGGGTACCTTCGGGAGGAAAGAATTTTGAAGATTTTGCGACGCGCCTGAAAGAGCATGTAAAGCGAATGGATTATCTGAAAGTCAATTATTCCAAGCGGATTTTAGATGTAAAAGCCGTAACGCAGTTCAACAATCAGGGACAATTGCAGGTACGACTGGAAAAACTGGACTCAGACAGTAAAATTTATTATACGCTTGATGGAAAAGAGCCATCCACGAGTTCAACGGAGTATGTGATGCCGATTACATTGGATAAAATCACAACGATTAAAGCCATTACAACGGCGGGAGCAAGGTTTGAGGAGAAATTCTTTATACACCGTGCTAAAGGCAAATCTTATACCTACGCCAACGCGCCCGCAGAAGGCGTAGATGCTGACAGAAAGAAACTTACCGATGGTCAGGTGGCGCAAAGTCCCCGAAACAGTGCTGAATGGGTTTGGATGTCGGGTAAAGATTTTGAAATTACGATAGATTTGGGAGAAGTGAAACCTGTAACGAAAGTGTCAGCCAACTTTTTAAAAATCATCATGAGCAATGTATTTCCGCCAACTTCGGTAGAAATTGGCCTATCGCGGGATGGAGAAAACTTTAAAGATGCGATTGCGCAGCCCGTAAATTACCAATTGGAGGGACCTTGGCAGATTTTACCCGTGGTAGCCGACTTTAAGACGGCTCGCGCCCGATACATACGTGTACGTGCCAAAAACGCAGGAAAAAGCCCGTCTGGTCAAACTATAACAATCGCAATGGATGAAGTGGTGGTAGATTAATAAAAATGGTAAATACATAAAAGGGTTGCCTCGCTTATTGAGGCAACCCTTTTATATTTATGATTTGCTTTTTGATTACAGTTATACCTTTATAATTCCCTTTTACGCCATTTTTTTGGCACTTCATCCCAATTTTATCTTATTTTTTGAAACAAACAAGTAGGTTTACAGCGTTTTATATAAAAAAAGTACAAACGCTATGCTAAGTTTTGTGGCTCCGTAGGGGAAACGCAGATTTAGAATGTCATTCAGTGAACAATCAGTAACCATTTTCAGCTATGAGACAATGCTTATCACTCCTTTTATTGCTTTTGGTATTTACGCGAGGGTATGGCCAAGAAAAAAAGACCATTAGTGGTTACATTAAGGATGCTTCCAACGGGGAAACCCTCATCGGAGTCTCCGTATATGTCCGTGAAATCAGTAACGGTACTGTTTCCAACGACTATGGATATTATGCCCTTAATCTTACTACCGGCAACACCTATACGCTTGTATTCAACTACCTTGGTTATGAAAAAATTGAGAAAAGGATAGAGCTTACTGCCGATTTAAAACTCAATATCGAATTGAAAGACGAAAGTTTGAAATTGCAGGAAGTAATCATCAGGACAGCCAAAGAAGACGAAAATGTAAAAAACATTGAGATGTCGGTCAACAAGGTCGAGATGAAAACCATCCGACAAATGCCGGCATTGTTGGGAGAAGTTGATTTGGTACGGAGTATTCAATTGTTGCCGGGCGTAACAAGTGTAGGGGAGGGGGCCAGCGGATTTAACGTGCGCGGCGGTAATATTGACCAAAATTTAGTGCTTCTTGATGAAGCTCCCGTTTATAATTCTTCCCACTTATTCGGCTTTTTCTCGGTTTTTAATCCCGATGCGGTTAAAGATGTAAAGCTGATAAAAGGCGGTATTCCTGCCCAATATGGCGGACGCATTTCTTCTATTTTGGATGTACGACTCAAAGAAGGGAATTCCAAAACCCGCGAAATCAACGGTGGAATCGGCAGTATCTTTTCACGATTAAGCTACGAGCAACCCTTTGCCAAAGGAAAAGGCTCCTTCATTGTGGCTGGGAGGCGGTCGTACATTGATGTGTTGGCCAAACCCTTTCTAAACAGTGATTTAAAAAACTCCCGTTTTAATTTTTACGATTTTACAGCTAAAGCCAATTACCGCATCAACGATAAAAACACAGTCTATGCTTCGGGCTATTTTGGGCGCGATGTGTTTGGGGCAGATTTTGGCTTCGATTGGGGAAATCAAACGGCTACGGCTCGTTGGAACCACATTTTTAATAATAAGTTGTTCATGAATGCGACGGCATTTTATTCTAACTATGATTATGGGTTGGAATCAGATCGTAACAATGAAAGCAAAACGGGAGACAAGTTCAAATGGAATTCGAGTATCAAAACCAAGAGTTTTAAGCCTGACTTTACCTACTATCTGACTCCTAACAATACCATTACTTTTGGAGGGCAGTACCTGCATTATGACTCAAAACCCGGAACAGCTTTAGCGATTTCCAGCGGTGAAGAGCGAAATATCAGTATTGAGGCACGTTATGCCGACGAATCAGCCTTATACATTGGCAATGATCAGAAAATAAATAAATGGCTGTCTCTCCAATACGGGATTCGATATTCTTATTTTCGGAATTTAGGTTCGGGTGAGGTTTTTGAATTTCAGGAGATTGCCGTAGGCGAACGCAAATACCCGATTTCTGAAAAACGTTACGGGAAAAACGAAGTAATTAACCAATATGGAAATTGGGAGCCGCGTTTCTCAGCCAAAATTGAAGTATCGCCTTCCACTTCTATCAAAGCAAGTTATAACCGTACGGCCCAATATTTGCATTTATTGTCAAATACGGCGGCAAGTTCTCCATTGGATGTGTGGACATTGAGTTCAAAGATTATCAAACCCCAATTGGCTGACCAAGTAGCCTTAGGTTGGTTCCAAAATTTTCAGGACAATACCTACGAAGCGTCGGTAGAGGTTTATTATAAAAAGCTTCAAAATCAGATTGATTACGTCAGAAATTCAGACTTGTTATTGAACAAATACTTTGAGGGAGACTTGCTTTTTGGAAACGGACGGGCTTACGGAACGGAATTTTATGTGAAGAAAAACAAAGGAAAATTGACAGGTTGGTTTAGTTATACCTTGGCCCGTACTGAACGTAAAATTGAAGGCATCAACAACGGTGGTTGGTTTCCTGCCCGTTTTGACAAAACCCACAATCTGTCCGTAGTAGCCTTGTATCAACTCAATGAGCGCTGGAGTTTCTCTTCCAATTTTGCCTTCAACACGGGCACGCCTGCCACCTTCCCGACTAACCGCTTTGAATGGGGAGGATTGGCCTTGCCCCAAAACGTCAACGACAGTCGTAATGCAGCTCGGATTCCTGCTTATCATCGCTTAGACCTCGGCGCCACACTGAAATCGAAGAAAAAACTATTTGGTATTGGACAAGGCGAATGGGTATTCAGTGTGTATAACGCCTACAACCGTCGCAATCCTTTCTCCATGTATGTGCGCCAAAATGAAGATAATAACCTCAAAACAGAAGCCGTACGCTATGCCGTAATTGGCTCGGTGATTCCTGCCGTTACTTATAATTTTAAATTCTAATGAAACAGCTGACTACGAATGCCATGAAAACAATCAATACTGTATTGGCCAATCTTTTTAAATATCTGTTAAAAAGCACCCCATTGGGGCTGGGGGCTATTGTACTACTCTCAAGCTGCGAAGACGTAGTAGATTTGAATATTAATTCGGGCGAGTCGCAATTGGTGGTGGAAGGTTGGGTTACCAATCAAATCGCCGACCAAACTATCCGTCTGACACAATCGGCGCCTTATTTTGATAACACGCCTGCCAAACCTGCTCTTAATGCCACCGTTACAGTAACCGATGAAAAAGGGAAGGTTTTTTCGTTTAAGGACCTGAAAAACAACGGCAGTTATGTATGGCAGCCTTCTTCGGCGCGTGATACAATCGGACGTATTGGCGGGACTTACACCTTGCGTATCAAGTTGGGAACTGAAGAATACAGCGCGGTAAGTAAACTTAATCGTGTACCCAAAATTGATTCACTTACGTACTTTTTTGATAAACTTCCCGTAGCACCCACCGATGGTTCACCTAAAGATGGTTACAAACCGGAGTTTTTTGCTCGCGATCCCATAGGCGTGGGAGATTGTTATTGGGTAAAATCCTATAAAAATGGAAAGTACTACGACAAAGCGAGTGAGATATCAACCGCTTTCGACGGTGCATTCAGTGCCGGAGCTAACAGCGACGGTCTAATCTTTATTTTGCCAATTCGACAGTCAATCGTGCCTTTCAACGACTTTCTGGCCGAAAAAGACACAATCAAGGTAGAATTATATAGCCTATCATTGGAAGGTTATTACTTTATAAACCAAGCGAGAATTGAATCTACCAATGGCGGAATTTTTGCAACGGCACCCTCAAACATCATTACGAATGTAAAAAATGCGAATGCAAACGGACGTAAACCCTTAGGTTATTTTGGAGCAGCGGGCGTAAGTACGTTTCAAACCGTCATTGATGCCAAAAAAGCAAAACCAAAAAATGGATAAACAGGAAAGAATTGTCACCTCTTGGTTTTATGGGGAGACAATTTTCCCATCGGCCAGGCGCAACGTTTGAGTGACACAACTTGGGATTTCATAGTGGTAGTGAGAAACATAAATGAGTGTTCTCTCCCGGGAATCACATACCGTATCTACAACTTGCTTAAAATGCTCTACAGCGGCAAAATCCAATCCCTGACACGGTTCATCCAGAATTAGCAAAGGTGGATTTTTAACCAATGCCCGCGCCAATAACACCAATCGCTGTTGACCTTTGGAGAGATTTTTAAACGGTTTTTCAAGCAAATCGCTCACATTCAGCCACTCGGCTACCACGTTGGTTTGTTGGATTTGTTCTTCCGTCAATTTTCTGAAATAAACTCCGGTAGCATCAAAAAAGCCCGAAGCAATGGTTTTGAACACGGTGGTTTCTTGGGGAAAATACAGGTGTAATTCAGGCGAAACGTGTCCTATTTTGCTTTTGACGTCCCACATCGAAGCACCGCCGCGCTTTATATCAAAAAGGTCGTAATCGTTGGCAAAACGCTGAGGATTGTCGGCGGTGAGAATACTCAATAAAGTAGACTTCCCTGACCCATTAGGGCCAACCAAAGCCCATTTTTCGCCCTTTTTGACTTGCCAGTTAATAGTATCCAATACTTTTTTTCCTCCGTAACTTACGTTGATATTTCGGAGATTGACGGCAAATGTAAAGTTATTGGAGTGGATGGATTGCAAATCCATCTTCAGCTTTGTTTCGGATTGCAAATCCGAAACAGCGGGCACGGTAGTCATTCTTTTGTCACCCTGAAAGGGTCTATTCTCAGCGAATGTATCAGGTTTAAGCGATGTTTCAGATTGGTAACCCGAAACCTTATTTTGCCTCGTAGCTACAATATTCCCTCCTTTTAGCTCCAACACATGTGTCACACTATCCGGTATTTCCACCGAAGATGTTACGAAAATAACTGAAATGCCTTCTTCTTTAAGATGTATAAGTGCTTCACGCAATACCTCGCGCGAGTGTACATCTAAGCCAGAAAAAGGATTGTCTAATAACAATAGCTTTGGCTTTTTGAGCAATGACCTCGCCAACAACATCCGTCGAGTTTCACCGTTGGAAAGCGTCACAAAATGTCGGTTTAGGAGATGGTCGATGGAAAGGAGTTGGCTGATAGTCAATAGCTCTTCTTCGCTGATACCGCTGGGTAGCAGTGTCACTGAATGTGCGTCAACAGTACCGACGGGTTTGAGTTGATTGGTCAATACTTCTCTGACCGACGGAGCAATTTCCGCTTCAAAACTGTGGAAACGTTGTTGGTAATATTGTGCTGCTGATTTTATAATGCGATTGAAAGAATAGTCAGAAGGTACTAATTCTGCCACTTTTGAAAGTAAAACGTCGCCGTAATCATGCGTGAGTTTACCGCGCCAAACGGGCCATTTTCCTGCTAATACTTCCAATATGGTGGATTTTCCACTGCCGTTTTCGCCTACAATGGCCCACTGTTCGCCCGTTTGGATGTGTAGGTTTAAGTCAGAAAGTACAACGGTGTCGTAACGACGAATGAAGGCGTTTTGAAGAGAAAGCATAAAATGACAAAAATTGGTTTAAAATTAGGGCAAATAGTTGATTTCGTCCTATTGAAACGACTAAGAAATAGCTATTTTTGCCGCGAACTATTCTGCATGCAGAACAAAACCTCTTCCCAAATCCATGGAATCTCTATTTGTAACTGAGCGCATCAAGACGCTGTTGCCTCAAATTCAGGCTTTTATTGAAACAGAACTGCATCCGCTCGAAATGCCCGAATACTTGGCGCACGATTTTTCTCATGTAGAGCCTATTTTACAGCAAAAACGGCAACTGGTCAAAAAAGCAGGCTTGTGGGGTTTGCACTTGCCCGAAGAAGATGGTGGATTAAACCTTACTCTTTGCGAATTTGGACAAATCAGCGAAGTGTTGGCAAGCTCACCCTACGGACATTTTGTGTTTAATACGCAGGCTCCTGACATTGGCAATACGGAGTTGATGCACAAATACGCGCCTAAGCACCTCAAAGACCGCTATTTAAATCCGCTGATGAATGGCGAAATCCGGAGTTGTTTCAGCATGACTGAGCCTGAATTTGCGGGATCAAACCCTACCCGAATGGGAACAATGGCGGTAAAAGACGGCGATGATTACGTTATCAATGGGCATAAATGGTTTACCAGCAGTGCCGATGGATCTGCTTTTGCGGTGGTGATGGCTGTTACTAACCCCGATGCGGCCCCGCACAAACGAGCAAGTCAGATTTTGGTGCCGATGGATACGCCCGGTGTAAAATTGGTCCGTAATATTCCGATTATGGGTCACGCAGGTGACAGTTGGGCGAGCCACGCTGAAATGTTGTACGAAAATGTGCGGGTACCTCAAGCCAATTTAATTGGTGCGGAAGGAGCCGGTTTTTTGTTGGCCCAAGAGCGCCTCGGTCCCGGACGGATTCACCATTGTATGCGTTTTATTGGCATTGCCGAACGGAGCTTCGATTTGATGTGTCGCTATGCAGCAAACCGCGAAATGGAAGAAGGGGTGATGTTGGGTGAAAAGCAGTTTATTCAAGGATTTATTGCCGAAAGCAGAGCCGAAATTGATGCTGCCCGATTGTTGGTGTTGCGTACTGCCAAACACATTGACGAGCAAGGCGCTTCTGCGGTACGTGACGAGATTTCGATGGTTAAGTTCTTTACGGCTAATATGATGTTGCGCGTCATTGACCGCTCTATTCAGACCCACGGTGCCTTGGGTATGACCAATGATATTTTGCTTTCGTATTGGTACTCCCACGAACGTGCTGCCCGCATCTACGACGGAGCCGACGAAGTTCATAAAACAGCGCTGGCGCGGGGGATTCTAAAAGGATATGGATTGAATACGAGGAAGAAATAAAACAGAAAGAGCGAGGTTGGACCTCGCTCTTTCTGTTTGTAGATTATTACTTGGGTAATAATTTGATAGCTGTAATCGTATTTTGAGTTCTTTCTTCATAAAAACCCGTTACGGATTTTCCGTTGGCTTCTACCATTTCTTTGGTAACAAAGAAAGGAAAACTAAGAACCGTGTCATCGCTTGTGGTAATCGTTACCTTACCGGGCAAATCGCCAGGAGTTTCTTCGTCGGCTCCTTTTAATATTCCCGTTACTTTTTTTGCATCGGCACTTAGTTCGATTTTTTCCTCACTTACCAACGATTTGCCGTCAACCTGTACATCGAGGAGGGCATTGGTAAGGTCGCTGTTATAAGTAAAGGATACGTATCGACCTACCCACTTACGGATGGTTTGTAAATCGGCTCCTTTGGTCTCTTCAAAATTGATAGTAAAGTATTCCTGAAACTTTCGTTCGGGAAATTCGATAGTTAAAGTTGCAATCGGGTAGCCTGAATCTTCCACTTCTTTCAGGATTCCCATCTCCTTGATGCCGTCGTCGGTAGCGGACAATTCTCCCGTAGGTTCTTTTACAGCAAGCTGAGAAGTAGAGTCCGTTGATGATTGGGTTTCGGATGTAGCTGATTTACTTTCGTTGGCGGCGCATGAAATACATAAAGAAAGTAGTAAAGCAAAAGTGCAGCGTTTGAGGTTCATTGAGTTGAAATAAGCTTTAGTTAAGTTTTAAAAACGCAAAGTTATTGATTTTTAGAAATTTGTAGTTTATTGCATTCCCCTATTTTGTACCTTTTTTGAAAATTATTGATACTTCACCCATGATACAGTTATTAGCGAAAGTAGGCATTAACGGTTTTTTCTTCTGTTTGATTGGGATGATTGTATTGGCTTATTTTTACCCTTCTTTGGGAACGGAGCAAAGCATTCTTCACCTGCCACAAGTAGCCGAATATGGTGTATCGCTTATTTTCTTTTTTTACGGGCTGAAACTCAATCCTGAGAAACTGAAAGCCGGGTTGAGCAATTGGCGATTACACCTCGTCATTCAGTTGACAACGTTCGTGCTTTTTCCGCTTATCGTACTTGCGATCGGATCTCTGTTTCCTGTCGATACGTCTTCGTTGCTTTGGTTAGGGGTGTTTTATTTGGCGGCGCTGCCTTCTACGGTTTCGTCTTCGGTTGTCATGGTGGCAATTGCTGGCGGCAATCTTCCGGCGGCCATTTTTAATGCCAGTATATCGAGTATCATCGGGATTTTCATTACCCCCATTTGGATGAGTGGGCTATTGGAACAACAGGATGCCAACTTTGACGTCAGTCATGTCATTGTACGCTTAAGTTTGGAGGTTCTGTTGCCGGTTGTAGTGGGGTACTTGCTGCATCAACGATTGGGCAAATGGGTCGAACGCTACAACAGCACCTTGCGAATGTTTGACCAATGCGTAATTTTGTTGATTGTGTACACTTCGTTCTGCGAATCTTTTGCGGGCAATATGTTCAGCGGCCACTCTGCCGCCGAAATTATCCAATTGGGTTTTTGGATGCTGCTGTTTTTTCTGGCCGTTTTTGGAATCATGAATCTGGTAAGTCGTTGGCTTCATTTCACCCGCCCCGATTGCATCACGGTTTTGTTTTGCGGTTCCAAAAAATCGTTGGTACAGGGAGCGGTAATGGGAAAAGTACTTTTCCCGAATCCCGTCATGTTGGGAGTTGTACTCCTGCCACTCATGATGTACCATGCTCTTCAGTTGATGGTGGGAAGTATGATTGCACAGAAGATGGGTAGGGAAAGGTGATTAGCGACAAAAAGATAGCGCGAGCCTTTGGCTCGCGCTATCTTTTTGTCGCTAATATGGGAGTTAAAAAAGTGCAAAAAATTCTTTTTTCATTCCCTTAGGGCCGAGAATTTGAAACAAAACTTCAATATATCCGTAATCATCGACATAAGTTTTACTAAGTCTTGGGCGAATTGTTTTAAAGCAGTTTTTCTCTATAATAACTTTGGACAAACCTCTTGGTACAAAGCCTATAAAGTGGCGCTCAAAATTCTGTAATGTTTTACAGCATCCGATAACCTTAATAGCATTAGAGTCATGAATATTTTCAGAATCTCGTTCTAATTCAAGCCAAACGTCATCAGCTTTTGCAAAAGCAAGTACTTCTGCTCTTTGAAAATTAACTCCTGCAATAAGAACATTATCTTCAAATATTTGAAAGCCTTCAGGGATTGGCTGGGTACTTAGATGATATTTTGCGATGCTCATAAAGTTAAAGATTAAAGGTGTCCCGTCTACTTCCCCGAAAACGAATACGGAAAACTGCTTGCCTGCGTGCCGCGAATTTGGTTGGGTTGCGCTGACATTTTGAAGTCTATGGTGCCGCCCTGTTGGAGGGTATGATGCTCTAAGTAGTTCAGGTTGTGGGGTTTGCCATTAAGCGTTACTTGATCCACATACACTTGTTGAGCGCCATTGTTGGGAGCGTTGATGGTGAGTTTTTTGCCATTTTCAAACGTCATCGTCATTTGTTTAAATAAGGGGCTGCCAATCACGTATTGCGTGGTGCCCGGGCAAACGGGATAGAAGCCCAATGCGCTGAATACGTACCAAGCTGAAGTTTGTCCATTGTCTTCGTCGCCGCAGTAGCCGTCGGGCGTGGGTTGGTAGAGCTTATCCATGATTTGCCGAATCCAATACTGCGATTTCCAAGGTTGACCTGCGTAGTTGTACAGGTACGGCATGTGCTGAATGGGCTGATTTCCGTGCGCGTACTGACCCATGTTCATGATTTGCATTTCGCGGATTTCGTGAATAACAAAGCCGTAGTAAGACTCGTCATAAACAGGCGGTAAGATAAACACGCTGTCCAATTTTTGGGCAAAGGCCGCGTTTCCACCCATGAGTTTAGAAAGCCCGTTGATGTCGTGAAAAACCGACCAGGTATAGTGCCAACTGTTTCCTTCCGTGAACGCATCGCCCCATTTGTAAGGATTGAAAGGTTTCTGAAAATCGCCTGCTTTGTTCTTTCCGCGCATTAATTTGGTTTCGGGGTCAAACAGGTTGCGGTAATTTTGGTTTCGTTTCGCAAAAAGCGCGATTTCACTTTCGGGACGTTTGAGCGATTTGGCCAGTTCCCAAATACAGAAATCGGCGTAAGCGTATTCAAGTGTACGAGCCGCGTTTTCATTGATTTTAACGTCGTAGGGGACATATCCTAATTCGTTGTAATACTCGTGCCCAAAACGTCCTACGGAGTTCACAAGGCCCGCGTTTTCGGTGTTTTTCAGAATGCCTTCATACAGCGTATTGATGTCGTAGCCACGTATGCCTTTGATGTACGAGTCCGCAATCAGCGACGCGGAGTTGGAGCCAATCATGCAATCGCGGTGACCGGGGCTGGCCCATTCGGGCAAAAAGCCGCTTTCCTTATACGCATTCACCAAGCCTTCCATGATATGGCTGTTGAGCGTTGGGTACATGAGCGTAAAAAACGGAATGGCTGAGCGGAACGTGTCCCAAAAACCATTGTCAGTGAACATGTAACCGGGCAAAACCTGACCGTTGTAGGGGCTGTAGTGCACCACTTTGTTTTGAGCATCAAACTCATAAAACTTGCGCGGGAACAACAACGCGCGGTACAGACACGAATAAAACGTACGAATTTGGGCATCGGTACCGCCATCAACGGTTAAGCGGCCCAATTCTTGGTTCCACGCTGCTTGGCCTTTTTGCATGGTGGCCGTAAAGCTATCATTCCCCAATTCGCGGGTGAGGTTCAGCGCGGCCTGTTCTGCACTGATAAACGAGGAAGCCACTTTGATGTGAATGGTTTCCCCTTTTTTGGTTTTGAAACCAATGACTGCCCCTACGTGAGCATCTTTTTGTTCAAGATTGCCTTTTGATAATTTGCTATCTGACCAAGTAGCGTTGTAGGTGAAGGGTTTATCGAAACGCAGTTCAAAATAATTCTTAAAATTAAGCGGTACACCGCCGCTGTTTTGGGTGCTGTACCCGATAATTTTCTGTTGTTCGGGAATAATCTTGATGTACGAGCCTTTGGCAAACGCGTCAATGACCACAAAAGCACTGTCGGTTTTGGGGAACGTAAGCCGGAACTGAGCCGCGCGCTCGGTGGGAGCGATTTCGACTTGGGTATCTTGGTCGGCCAGATAAACGCTGTAGTAGTGGGGTTTAACCACCTCGGCTTTGTGCGAAAACCAGCTTTGACGGGCTTCTTCCGTAAATTTCAATTTTCCTGTGACCGGCATAATCGAAAACATACCGTAGTCATTGATCCACGGGCTGGGTTGGTGGGTCTGTTTGAAACCGCGGATTTTGTTGGCGGTGTACATATACATCCAACCGTCGCCGTTTTTACCTGTTTGGGGACACCAAAAATTCATTCCCCAAGGCGTAGCTATGGCCGGGTAGGTATTTCCTGCCGAGAGTTCGTGTCGGGAATCGGTTCCCATGAGTGGATTGACCCATTGGGTAAAGTCTTTGGAAGGGGTTTGAGCGATGGCAACGGAAGCCAATAAACCAGCAAAAAGGAAGGGAAAAATCGTGCGCATAGAAAGGTCGGGGTTTGATGGTGCGATTTTACAACAATTTACCGAATCACGTTCAAACTTCCCGTCAATTTATACTCAACTTCTCGTAAATAGATGTGGTAATAATAGGCTCCGACGGGTACAGACTCGCCGTTCCATTTGCCATCCCAGGGAGTTTCGTAGCCTTTGTTACTGTAAATCACATTTCCCCAACGGTTAAAAATTTCAACCGTGCAATTGGGATACTCTTTAATTCCCGCAATTTCCCACGTATCGTTAGCCCCGTCGTTGTTGGGCGTAAAACCGTTCGGAATAGTAAGGTCAATGACTGTTACGGTCACTTCACCTTCTACGGCACATCCCTGTTCAGTGGTGACGGTGATTTTATAAGTGGTCGTTCTGTCCGGGCTGGCATGAGGGCGGGCTGATTGAGGGTTACTTAAACCAATGCTTGGAAACCAGGTAACAGTCGTGTTTTGGGGAATTGATGTCTTGATTTCTACGCTGTCGCCGCGTAAAACGACCAAGGTTTTAGGGATTTCCAGGCGTGGGGGAGGGGAGATTCGAGCTAATTTCGTGTCTGTTCCGGAACACCCTTCCATATTGGTAAAGGTATACGTAATGGGATAACTTCCAGCCGTAAGATTTTGGGTAATAAATCGGCTTCCTGCTACCCCACGACCGCTGAAAACTCCTCCTGCGGGCGTACCGACCAAGGAGATGGCCTGTAGGCCCGAAGTGCAAAGCGGAGCAATGGAATCAAGAGTGACAACGGGCGAAGGCTTTACTACTAAATCATACATAGAAGAGCGCGTCGCACACTTGGTGGCAGTATCTACCACGGCAACACTGTATTTCCCTGATTTCTGAGGATAATATTCATTTTCAATCGCCTGAACGAGGGGAAAATCACCTAAAAACCAAACGTATTCGTAAGCGCTGTTTTTGGGCGTAATTAATTTTACCGAATCACTTGAGCAAAAAATGGGCGTTCCCGTCAATGAAATAGCTGCAGAAGGACCCAAGACAACTCGCACAATCAAGCTGTCTTTAGCGACGCATTTAGAGGCTTCATCAGTGACAAAAACGCTATAAGTTCCTGATTTCACGTGAAATAAAGTACTGCCCTCATTGCCAGTGTTTTGACCGTTGCGTTGCCAACGAACAGTACTGTTGCTACTTACCTGAACACTCAAATTTGTACTGTCACTATCACACAATGGCAGGGGGCGACTGGAAGTAATCTGTACGGTAGGAGTAGTTTTGACGCTTACTGCGGTCATATTTGCTGTAGAATCTTCAGTGCTGCAACTTTGAGCAAATCGCTTTACAATCGTATAATTCCCCGATTGCTTAACGGCAAAGGTTGATTTGGTAGTCCCGTTGATGGGTTGCCCGTTTAATTGCCATTGATATGTCCACTTTGGGTCTTCATCATCGGCTTTCAGTATGGCAGAATCGCCTTTACATAGTTGTATAGAACCAATATGGCCATTAGGTTGTGTCTCAAAAGTTACCCCGGAAGCGGCCTGTTTTATGGCAATGGTAACGGGAGTTGGCGATTCAGAAATACAATCCACTACGTTAAATACAAATTCTCTGCGCACCTCGCCAATTTTTACACCATTGCGCGATTCTTCACAGCGAACTGCAAATGCAAAAACGCCTAATTGCGAAGCAGTAAGGGTTATCTTGCCTGTTTTAGCATCTATTCGTAAAGGTCTTGTGGCTACAATGGCATTGGTGCTATCGAAGCCGGCATTCCAAACCGCGCGATTATAAGGGCCTTGTTTTGCTTTTGTGGGAAATGTACCGCCGCCGTCAGTAGAACCAATTAGAGGAGTTACAAGGGTATATTTCAAGGCATCGCCGTCAGCATCAGATGCTCCAAAATCCACTTCAAAATTTTTACCGACGCAGACGTACTTGATTTCAGGCGTCTTGAAAGTAGGGGAGCTGTTACGCGTATTGATAGGAGGGATTTCGGCATAAAATGCCAATCCGACTTTACTTGGGGTCTGCAGGTTGGTGATAGTATTGTTGCGACAACATTCCTCCCACGCCAGATAATAGCCCTCGGGGTCATTGTAAGTAGTGGATGAGAGGGTAATATCAGCCGCATAACGGATCAGTGTAATTCGAGAGGCGGCTGCACTGCCTACGCAACGGGCGTTGGTATATGGTAACTCTTGTTTAAGTGTACGAGTTAAAGAGAAATCTTCTAAGCGAGTGTTGTTACTTTTACGAAAAATGGAAATAAACGCTTTGTCATCGGTAGTACCTAAAACTTCGTCGTAGATAAGGGTGAGGGTCAGCGTAAAATCACCAGCAGCAGTGCCGCGTTTAGAAATGGCAATATCTCCTCCTACGATGTGTCTGGCCCAAGCCCCCGCACCCAAAAACAACAGCAGTACACACGTAATCAAGCACTTCATGGAAATAACTTTGCGTTTTTATCACAATATAGTACGCAAAATCTGCGCCAAAATTGTTGTCAAGTAACCCCCCACTAAATCTCCACCCACTTAGGGGAGACTTTATATGGTTGATTTATTAGATGTTTAGAACAAACGCATATTCATCAGAATATAATCGTATCACCTACGCGAATACCGTATTTATCGCAGTAGCCTCCGTTTACTTCCACTACGTATTGAGCATTGCCGAAAGAAGGCAAACTCTCTTCTGAGTAAGGTTTGGCTTTTTTCTGAATAGAAACAATTTTTTTGTCTTGACCTACATAAATGATGTCTAACGAAATCATGGTGTTTCTCATCCAAAAAGATTGAGAAGAAGGCTCATCAAAAACAAACAGCATTCCTACGGAGTCAGATAAGAAAGGTCTAAACATCAATCCTTTTTGGCGCTCGGTGTCATTTTCCGCAATTTCAACGTCAATTTTACGAATGCGCTTATCTCCGTGCAGAAATACGACTTCTCCTTCCTTGACAATCCCGCCTGTCGTATTCGGAGCCGTTGTAGGGGCAGTTGGAGTTTCGGGAGCAGTTGAAACAGCAACCGAATCGTTACGATCTGCCACCAGCAGCGGCCTTGCCAAATACAAGGCCCCCGCCAGTACAAAGACAGCTAACAGGATATAGCTAAAATAAGAACGCCGTTTTTGCATAAAACTCAAAAAGTAATAAATAGGTCGTTATCTATGTGTCCGCTCACTGTAAATCGGTTACTCCTCATACGCCCAATCAATCCGATGTTTCATGTCTCGGATTACTAAATTTTGGGCTTTGAAATACGAACGAATCTGATCCACCTTGTCGTATTGTTGGGTGGCTTTGTATTCGCGGTACAAATCGAGCATTCCGCTCAATACCGCATCATTTTCGCTTCTTTCTTCGAGCAAACCCAATAATTCTTCCGTAAAAGTGACAAATTTTTCTTTCAACAAGCCAAACCCTTCTCCTCCCAATGAAGCGGGAACCAATTGGTTCAGGAAAAGCATGTTGATGTATTTCAACAGATTAAACAATTGGGCTATCGCAACGGCCGTATTGAGGTCGTCGTTCATTGCCTCGTAAAAATTCTGAACGGATTTTTTAATATCGGCAACCTTCTTTTCGTCAATTTGAACACAGGGTGTTGAAACCTTTAATCCTACTTCCTCGCCAGAATCAGCCACATCAGCAGGAATATACGCCATGGATTTGATGATTTTCAATCCATTCATCAAGCGTTTGTAGGCTTTTTGGGAGCCTTTGAGGGCATCATTGGAAAAATCCAGCGTGCTGCGATATTGCGATTGTAACATAAAAAATCGCGCGGTCATAGGGCTGTATGCCTGCTCAAGCAGCGGGTGATTTCCGGCAAACAATTCTCTCGGTAAAAACGAATTCCCCAGCGATTTTGACATCTTCTGTCCATTGACGGTCAGCATATTGGAGTGCATCCAATACCGCACCGGGTCTGTTCCGTTGATACCCGTTCCCTGCGCAATCTCGCACTCGTGGTGCGGGAATTTTAAATCCATACCACCACCATGAATGTCAAATTGTTTTCCCAAGTATTTGGTACTCATGCAGGTACATTCCAAATGCCAGCCCGGAAAACCTCTGCCCCAAGGGGATTCCCATTGCATGAGGTGTTCGGGTGCGGCGTTTTTCCAAATGGCAAAGTCAAGCGGATTGCGTTTTTCGCTGGTCCCTTCCAGTTCGCGGGTTTCGGTCAGAAGTTCATCCAATACCCGGCCCGAAAGTTTTCCGTAGTTGTTTCCGTTGGCATTGTATTGATTAATGTCAAAATACACCGAACCGTTGGATTCATAAGCCAGTCCTTTTCCAATGAGGTCTTTGACAGCTTCGATTTGTTCTATTAAGTGCCCCGTTGCCGTAGGCTCAATACTTGGCGTACGAAAATTAAGTTGCTCCAATACTTGGTGAAAATCATTGGTATACCGCTGAACGATTTCCATCGGTTCCAACTTCTCCAGTTTGGCCATTTTACCGATTTTATCTTCTCCATCGTCGCCATCGCCTACGAGGTGGCCTACGTCGGTGATATTGCGCACGTAGCGGACTTTGTAGCCAATGTGTGAAAGGTACCGAAACAGGGTATCGAACGTTAAAAAGGTGCGAACGTTCCCTAAGTGTACGTAGTTGTAGACGGTTGGTCCACAAACGTACATACCCACGTAAGGCGGGCTGAGGGGTTCAAATAATTCTTTTTGGCGAGTAAGTGAGTTATAAACCTTGAGGGGCTGATTCATGATGTTATGATTGCTATGCTAAATAAAGTTCGGTACGCCGATGCGTCGGACGCCACGGGGCCGCTGCGGCGTACCGTGCCCAGCGCCGATGCGATTGAGAATGATTTTTCAGAACGTGCTATCAGCAACATCGGAACCAGGAAGTATGTAATCGAATCAATAGCATGATTAAAATGAGTAAATAATTGCAAAACTAACAATTTGTTGTGGCATCCTGAACAATTTCAGTGCCATAAGTTCGGTATTTAGCGGTGGTCACGTAACTTTACCGCATGAAAAAACCTTTTATCGTTGGCATCACGGGCGGGAGTGCATCGGGAAAAACGTATTTTTTGAACAGTTTGATGGGTGCTTTCTCCGAAGATGAGATTTGTCTGATTTCCCAAGACCATTATTATCGCGCTCGAACCGAGGTTCCTGTGGATGAAAACGGAGTTCATAATTTTGATTTACCAAGCGCTATTAATCATCGAACCTACGCTGAGCATATCATTGAGCTAAGGGAAGGGCGTACAGTACAAAAATTGGAATATACCTTCAATAACCCTAATATTATTCCTCAAATGCTGAACTTTCGGCCTACGCCGATTATTGTGGTGGAAGGAATATTTGTGTTCTATTTTAAAGAGATTGCGGAGTTGTTAGACCTCAAAATTTTTATTGATGCAAAAGAACACATCAAATTAAAACGTCGCATTATTCGCGACCAAGTTGAACGTGGTTACGATCTTACCGATGTGCTGTATCGTTGGGAAAATCACGTTTTTCCAACGTATGAGCAATTTATTAAGCCTTCTAAAGCAGATGCCGACCTGATTATTCCCAACAACCGTCATTTCCACCGGGGATTGGAGGTTGTAAAAGCATTTTTGAAGAGTAAATTGTAACAATAAAAGAGATTTGGGGGTTACCACTCCCAAATCGTCGGGCTTTTATGACGGCGCAGGTGTTTACCAATCTCCATCCAAAAGGCCATTACAAGATAAATGATAATTGGCGAACCGAAGGTTAGAAATGTGGCGTATATAAAGTAAAGTCGAATACTGCTTGCCGAAATATTTAGTACCTCCCCTACACGCGCACAAACGCCAAAAACTTGGTTTTCAACAAAATAGCGGAAACGATTCATAGCGTTTTTACAAAGTTTGAAAGCGAAGATAGTAAATACAAATTTCATTGTCAAGCACCTGAATAACAGACGCTATGCCTTGACATATAACAATAATTTTATAAATTTGTTTTAACGTTGCGAAAAACTTCATTGTTAAAGCAAAACAAAGTCAGCGTCGGCACGTACCTAATTTTGAGCGTTCAAGCCTTTTGCTCAACGATTAGCTTCTGTCAGCACTTTGAAATGCTGTTGTAAATGAGGTGATTAGCGATGAATCCCTTTAATCATTTTCTCATTTTCTTAATTTTTGTAGTACAATGCAAACAGGAACAGTAAAGTTTTTCAATGAAGCAAGAGGATATGGTTTCATTGTGGACGATGAGTCTCAAAAAGAAATTTTTGTACACGTAACGGGCTTAGGCGGCTTAGTTATTCGCGAAAAAGACCGTGTAGAGTACGAAATCGTTGATGGAAAGAAAGGCTTGAACGCAACTAAAGTAAAGAAAATCTAATTTTTCTTTGCCTAAAAACGGTACGGGAAACATCAAAAAATGTTTCCCGTTTTTTTATGTGTATACATGCGAAAAATAAATGATAAGCGACCCTTATACAATATCGCGCTCAATGATTTCATTGGTCTTTTTGTCTTTCAAAATGATTTTGTGACGGCCGTCGTGCGTTACTTCTTTTTTGATTAAATAATAATCGGCGTCATAGTCCACCAAGGTAGATGCCTGAGTGACTCCTTCCTGACCTCGCCAAACGGGTAAGTTGACAGGTTCCCAAAGTTTGGTCTGCGCTGATTTGTAAGCGGCATCAATCACAGCGTTGACAACATAGCCATCGTAAAATGTTTCGGCAGGCTCTACACCTTCTTCATACGATTTGAACATATCCGTAAACATGTGATTGTAACCCAACTCATTCACTTCATCACCGACGGGAAAAAGCCATCCTGTGTTGCTTTCCGCTTTCTCGGCTACGTAGTCGCCTCCTTTGCCGCTGGTGTACATTTCAAAGCCTGTACGCAGGAAGTTATTGATCCAAATGGTTCCCTCTGTCCCCATCACCTCGTCGCGTAGGTCCATTCCACCCCGAAATGTCCAGCTTACTTCAAACTGGCCGATAGCTCCGTTTTCGTATTTGACCAAAGCAATGGCATGGTCTTCGGCATCGATTGGTTTGACTTGGGTAGCGGCCCAACACATTACCTCAACAGGTCTGATATCTTTCCCAATAAAATTTCGAGAAATTTCGATGCAGTGACAGCCTAAGTCAAGGATACATCCACCGCCCGCCTGTTCTTTATCCCAAAACCAGTTGCTGTGCGGTCCCGGGTGCGTTTCACGAGATTTTGCCCATAAAATTCTGCCCAAGGCTCCTTCTTTGACACTTTTTAGTGATTTTAAAAATTTTGGGGTATAACAAAGATCTTCCAGGTAGCCTCCAAATACACCCGACTCTTCCACGGCCTGCATCATTCGGAGAGCTTCATCGGCATTGCGTCCGAGAGGTTTTGTGCTGACAACGGCTTTTTTGTGTTTTACACACAGCATGACCGCAGCTTCGTGAAGGTTGTTAGGCAAGGCTACACACACCATGGTAACTTCGGGGTGAGCAATTACTTCTTCCATATCGGTAGACCAAAAATCACAGCCGTAATCGTTGGCAAATTTTTTGGCATTGGCTTCACTGCGGGCATAGATAGCAGTGACGCGGTCGCGGCTGCGTTGACCGTGAATAGAATCGGCATAAAAGCGCCCAATAAAACCTGAGCCAAGCATAGCAATTTTTTGCATAAAATCTGATTGTTGACGATGGAAACTATTTTTATTAAAAAAGCAATCCGGGCAAACTTTTTAATGATGAAATTTTGTTAGTACTTTTGCAATATAGTTGCAAATAGTCATGGCGAAAATTATTTCAGTTACATTAAATGTTGGATTAACAGGGCTTGTGCATCTGTTGTGCTGCTGGTTACCTCTATTTGTGGTTTTGTTTAACGGAGCTTCTATCAGTTGGTTAGCCGAATATCGTACTCCACTCATTGTGTTGCAATTAGGAGTGTTGGCTTGGTCATTTTATGATTTATACTTTCGCCCGGCTCACCATGCCACACTTTTTGAAAAGCGAGTTCTATGGGTTACTGTAGGTCTTACCATTGTCTTAAATCTCATTCCTCACCGCTATTTTCAAGCCGAAGACAGCCAATTGGCTCAAGCACAATTTGAACGTATTCGCAGTACGCGGGTAGCACAATTTGAATTTCAAAAGCCTTTGCAATCGGTAGAAAAATTGAATAATACGCTTCAATCGGTAGAAGGAGTGGTCCCTTCCCAAATTAAGTTGAATGACGAAGTGGTTTCGGTCCGTTATTATTTAGGAAAGACGTCGGAAAAAACCATTTTGGCTACCCTTCGCAAACAGGGCTACGAAGTGTCAATGATTGATTAACCAAACCAAAACCTATAGTTATAATGAAAAAATTGGCTTACCGCGCAGTGGTTTATTCTTTACTGCTTACTGCTTATGGCTTTCTGCTGGTTTCCTGCGGCGACAAAAAAGACCCTAAAATGGAGGAAGCAGGTAAAATTCACTTAGAAGCAATGGAAATTGAAGAAACGCTTCACGAGCAGGTAGAAGGTATTGACTCATTGAAAATCGTATTGAACGATAAGAAAAAGACAGTGACAGACGCCGCTGCGGTTGCAAGTATTGATTCAACAGTGGCTGCGCTGGATGCCGTTGCCAAATCATTTGAAGAATGGGAAGAAAATTTGGTGGAAGTACCGGGCCTTGCGCACGAACATCATCACCACGAAGGCGAAGAACACCACCACGACCACAAACCTGCTCCCGATGTATCAGGAGACCAAATGATTGAAATCCAGAAAGAAATCAAAGCGAATATCCAAAAAATAAAGTCTGATTTGGCAAGCGCCGAAGAAAGAGTGAAAAAGGTTTTATAGTTGGTTTTGCAGTTCACAGGTAAGAATAAGGTAAGCTGTGAACTGCAAACAGTATACTCTCTAACGCGGCACTTCTATTTTTTGCAGTAGTTGTGCGACAATATCATCGGGAGAGGCTCCTTCCATTTCGCGCTCAGGAGTTAGTAAAATACGGTGGCGTAATACGGCCGGAGCCAATTCCTGAACATCTTCGGGAGTTACAAAATCCCTACCTCTAATGGCAGCCAATGCCTTTGAGCTATTCAATAAAGCCACCGAAGCCCGGGGCGAAGCACCCAAAAACAAGGATTTGTTATTGCGGGTTTGCAAAATGATTTGGGCTATGTATTCCAACAATTTATCTTCCACGTGGATTTGATGCGTTTTTTTGCGCAACTCTGCCAATTGCTGAGGTTGTAATATCGGTTGTATTTCTGCGATGGCATCCGCCAAATTAAGTCGCTGATGATGTCCGCGCAATACTTCGACTTCCTGTTCTGCCGTCGGATAATTCACTAAAATCTTGAATAAAAAACGGTCTAATTGCGCTTCAGGTAAGCGATACGTTCCTTCATGTTCGACCGGGTTTTGGGTAGCCATTACGATAAAAGGACTGCTCATAAAGTAGGTGGTCCCGTCTACCGTCGCCTGACGTTCTTCCATTACTTCAAAAAGTGCCGATTGAGTTTTGGCGGGAGCGCGGTTAATTTCATCCACCAAAATAATATTGGAAAAGATGGGCCCTTTCTTGAACTCAAAGTCAATGAGTTTCGGGTTGAAAACCGACGTTCCCAGTACATCGGAAGGCATTAGGTCGGGCGTGAATTGAATACGACTGAAATCGGTATTGATAGTACGAGCCAACAGTTTAGCCGTAAGGGTCTTTGCCACACCGGGCACCCCTTCAATCAGGACGTGTCCATCGGCCAAAATCGCAGTAAGGAGCAATTCTATGGTTTGCTGCTGACCAACGATGATTTTACCAATTTCGGCTTTTATCGCGGTAATGGCATCGTTCAATTCCTGTAAGTCAATGCGTGATTCAAAATTCATAAGTAGTAAGGCTTATTACAGTATAATAAAATTTGTTTTTCCCCGCAGATATACGCAGATTTTAAATAGGAGTTGCAGCGGTCGCAAATTTCGGTGATTTTTCAAAATCTGTGTCTATCTGCGCAGCCTTTTTATCTGCTATTATCTGGGGGAAAACTAAAACTTTAAAATTATTTTACTCGTTGATAAAAGTCTTCAATTCTCCGATTTAAACTCAAAAGTGCGTATTCGGAAAGTTTTCCGTTTCGTCCGGCGTGGGCAATTTCACTGAACAATAAATTTATATCTAAAGGCGGTAAACCCGTTTTTGGGATGAGTGCTTCTTTAAATTCTTCGTCAAGTTCGTTTGTTCTTAGACCAAATCGTTCGCGAATGTAAAGTAATAAATGCTGAATCTTTTTCTCTGCAATATTAGCGTGGTCGCTTTGCTGAAAATACATTTTACCAATTGTCTGAATAAATTCGAGCGAGGTATTTTTTGGGATTTCTATGATTGGAATAATACGCTGCGTTCGTTTTCCTGCAAAAATCGCGTAAAGCAAAAGTCCAAACAGTATTAAATAATAAGCCCACTGCAAAGGAGGTTGTGTCATAATGTACCTAAAGATAGATTGCTCATTTTCTCCAAAACGTCCCTGCTTGAGGTATTCATCCCAATAAACGGGTAAAACAGGTAAGTAAGAAAGACTGTTAAAGGCAAAATCGGTTGTTTTGGAGTTTAGAGCGTAATAATTTGTCAGAGCCAGTGGCAAATTGTGCAGGAAGAAATACCCTTTTCCGTATTTCACTTTCAGGAAAATGGGCTCATTACGCGCATTTTGGGCTAAAACCGTGACATTTTCGGCCTTTTTGACCAAAAAATAATTACGGCCGTCATCTTCTGAAAATACATAGCCACCCTTTTTTGTAAAAACCGGATTGACAAAGTTCATCACCAAAGCCGTATCGCGAAGGGTGGGGGCTTTGAGCGTTGCCCGTACGCCGAGTGTTTTTAGCAAGGTATCTGAAAATTCGTAGGCGGAAATAAAAACATTATTTCCCTGCTTTACGTACGTGAGCAGTTGATTTCGGTCGTTTTTATCAATTTCAAACGTGTGACAAACAAAAATATAGTTGCTTTTAGGGGCAAGTTTGTTTTCGGAAAGGTGATTATAAATCGGCAATCGTAACGACTCAACTTTTTGATTACCAAATACATCGGGCAATAGTTCATACAGAGCTTTTGTCCCAAACGGAATTTTGTCTTTGTTGGAATAACTGGGTGTCCAATCAATGGGTTTGGGCCGATAGTATTCAAATAGGCTGTACAGAAGTACAGTCAGTGCCAAAAACCAAAAATATTTGCTGCGCCAGTTCAAAAGTGGATCGTTTATTGAAAGGGTTCTTACTTTATACTTTTCCTAAAAAAAACTGAAATTGATTCTTTAAAAGTTCAAACTCGGTTTCTGTAACTCGAAATTCCCCATACCAAACATATTCAAATTGAGAGGTCAGTTGTTCAAATTCTGTTCTCAATAAAGAACTTCCCAGTTCATCTACATAAACGCGGTTTGTTTTAGTGGGTTGCCAATGAATGAGCTGTTTATCAGTGAGTTGTTTAAGCGTTTTGAGATAATAAAGCCGAACGGCCAACCGATAATTATGCCCTTCGATGGCTTCCTCAATTAGGCTGTTGAAATCTAACTCGTGGATGTTTTCCGTCAGGCGATTGTACGCTAAAAGGTCTTCTTCGGCTTTTCGACCAAACAATCCTCCTAAAAATTCGGCTTTATAAAGCAACCAGACGACCAAGGCACCAACAGCCGCTAAAAAGACGTATTGCCAGAAGTTTTGGTAAGAATTACTTCGAAAAAACTCCGAAAGTTTTCGCATTAACCAATCCCAAAATCGGGCCAATGGGTTTTGAGGAGGGGGGACAGTTCGCTCGTAATTATAAGCTCTGTCGTTACGAAAATCGTCAAGATGTTGAGCGGAAGGTGAGCGGGGTTGAATCGGAGTTTTATCAAATTCTGCTTTAACACTAAGGGTATCAACAGTTTTCGAATCGTTTTTCTGTGAACGAATCGTACTACTGAACAACAAAAATAAAAGGATAAAGCTGAATCGTTTCAAAATAAGGAATGCTGCTTTGGATTTCTAAATTTGCGAAAAAGCCCCGAAATTTACAAAAAAAGCCGACGTCTGAACGTCGGCTATGCTAAGAGGGGGAATAAATACCTGTTTATTTCTTTTTTGGAGCTAATGTAACAATCCACTGAGCAATCTTCAATGCTTCCTCTTTGGGAACACTTGCAAGTGCTGCCATTGGAGGATAGCCTGGCCAGTTAGCTGGCTTGGGGGCATAGATTAATTCTACAATCTGCTCAGCCTTATATTTTTTTTTCGCCATTACTTCTTTATATCCAGGCCCTACTAATTTTTGATCTGCTCTGTGGCAGGCCAAACAGGTATTTTTAGTAAGTAATGCTTCAATATCGGCAGGGATTTTAACTTGCGCACTGGCAACAGTGGAAACAGCACAGAAAGCGGCTGCTGCAAATAACATTTTGGTGAATCGTTTCATGCCTTGGTAGGATGTTTTGTAATGAGAAATAGGGAACTTATTAAATGCAAAGCTATAACGTTTTGACTAAGAAATTGTGTTAAAAAGACGAAAGATTATTTTTTACATCTCAACGGGCTTCATTTTTGGCACAAGCAGGTTTATAATCAAAAGTGCAATCAAATAGGTAGAACCTGCAATCAGAAATAGAGGTAAATAACCAAACTGAACTCGAATCGGTCCGGCCATTGCGGCCAATATGGCTCCTCCCACTGCTCCGGAAAACCCGCCAATCCCCGTTACCATTGCAACAGCACTTTTAGGAAATAGGTCAGAGGCAAAAGTATATACGTTGGCGGACCATCCCAAATGTGCCGCTGCGGCAATCGCAATCAGAACCGTTGCGATGTAAATATTGTGGGTTTGAGCTGCAAAAAAAATCGGAACCACGCAAAGTGCGCAAATCAGCATGGTAGTTTTTCGGGCACGGTTGAGCGTCCATCCTATTTTCATAAACTGCGACGACAACCATCCAAAAAATATACTTCCACCGTCTGAAATGATATAAATGACCATAAAAGGAAGGCCAATAGTTTGTAAATCAAGTGTTTGTTCAAGCGATTCACTGGAATTGAAGAAATCAGGCAACCAAGTGAGGTAAAACCACCAAATAGGATCGGCCATGAATTTACCAACAATCAAAGCCCATGTTTGGCGATAGCGAAGCAGTCGCCACCACGTTACCCGACCCGCAATTTCTTCCTGTTGGTTGTCCTGTTGAATATAAGCCAATTCCTGAGGAGATACTTTGGGGTGAGTTTCGGGGCGTTGATACGTCATCCACCAAAGTACAAGCACTGCAAATCCCAAAACCCCGGTTGTCATAAACGACATACGCCAGCCATAATGAATTGTCATCCAAGGGATTACTGCTGCTGTAAAGATGATTCCCACATTGGTGCCGGCATTAAATAGCCCGGTGGCAAAAGCACGCTCTTTTTTGGGAAACCATTCGGCTATGGATTTAATACTGGAGGGGAAATTACCCGCTTCTCCGATGCCCAATGCAAAACGAGTGGCGGCTAACCCTCGAAAAGAACCTATAAAAGCATTGGCAACCCCCGCCAAACTCCATACACCAATGCCTACCGTAAGCCCTCGTTTCGTACCCAAACGGTCTATAAGCCAACCAATCATAATAAATCCCAGCGCATAGGCAACTTTGAAGGTTGTATCCACCCAACCGTACTGAATTTTGAAGATGTTTAAATCTGTTTGGGTAAGTGTATAACCAATTGGAAAGCCGAGCATTTCTTTCCGGAACGCATCGTCAATCATCGCAAATGATAACACATTACGGTCAATGTAATTGATGGTGGTGACCAAAAAAAGCAATAGCACTATCCGCCAGCGGAAGTTGTTGGAGGGCATTTCTTTTTGGAGGTTAAAAGGGATTGGCGAAAACTGTCGCAATATACAGGTATGTTCTAAAATATCTATCCTTATTTTTGCTGAAACAAATTCATAAATGACTGAACGCCAAAAACAAATACTCATAAAGTTAGCTTCATTCTGCGCTTATCAGGAACGTACTTTGAAGGAAGTACGTCAAAAATTACGTGAATGGGAAGTCGCTGACGAAGACACAGAACCGGTTGTTGCGGAGTTGATTGCCCAAAATTATCTTAACGAAGAGCGCTTTGCCCGTTCTTTTGCGAGAGGAAAATTTCGAGTTAAAAAATGGGGAAGGCTTAAAATCAGACAGGAAATGAAGTTGAAGGGGCTGTCTAATGAATTGATTCAGAAAGGGCTAATGGAAATAGACGGCGATGCTTATGAGGAATTACTGCGCGATTTGCTGGAAAAAAAAGCTCGAAGTTTACGAGGAGAGTCATTGGTAGTCAAACAAAAAATCGTTCGATTTGCCCTCAGCAGGGGTTTTGAGAGCGATATTGTTTGGGATTTGTTGAAAACAATGGATTTGGAAGAATAACGGTACACACCATGAGTAAGAAAATTGTAGGACGTATTCAAAAAGAGACAAATACACCCGATTTGGTTGCGCTTTTGACATCCATGCCTTCTTCTGACCTCAATTCATTGATGATGGAAGTGTTAAGCCAAAAAACACAGCAAATTTCTCCCAGTGATTTATTGCGCAATTATGCTTCAAATCGGTTTGTAAAGCCTTCTGATGTTGATTTTGTATCATTTTTAACTTTTGAACTTGACCTTTTACAAAAAGCGCAGTTTTTTGGATTCACGGCGCTCGAATTGTCGCCGGTAAGTCCGTTGGGATCCTGTGCTGCGGTGGCAACGGTCAATCAAAACAAAGTTTTATCCGCATTGAGAAGCACAGAAGTCGTGGCCGATGCTACCAATTTGTTGGCACTGGAGGCTGCAACTCGTCGAAAACTAACTCACTTTGACGCAGAAGTGCTTCGTCTTTGCACTGTGCACCGGCACTTGCGAACGCCTTATGTGAAACCGCCATTTCTACCTCATTTTAAGATATTTTGCATGGTCACGGCCGGGAAAGACAGAGGGAGTTTGTTGTTTGAGAAGCAACATTTGGTAGAACACATCCGCTTTATAACTGATTATTTAAAAAGCTTTACCGCCGTAGAAGCCGTCAGGGTTATTTTGAAATCGACCCGGAAAGATAACCCCAATTTCGCGCCTTTGTGCGATACTATTGTGTCTGAGATAAAGGAGGTTACGTTTGATACAGAACAAGTAGAGCAGCCTTATTATCAAATTATTCAATTCAAAACCTTTATAACCATTCGGCAAAAAGAATTCGAAATTGCCGATGGAGGATTAGTGGATTGGTCGCAAAAATTATCCAACAATCGCAAAGAACGTATGCTGACGAGCGGGATTGGGATTGAGATGTTGTTTAAATTATTGGGCTTTTGAAAAAATAGTAAAAAACAGAGTAATGGAGGCACGGAGTTTTTCTCTGTTACTCCGTGCCTCTGTGGTTAACACATTTAAAGTGTTTTTCTACTTCAGCAGCTTCATAACGGATGCATGAACCTTCTCAAACTTAAATCGCTCCATTTCGGTATTCATTAAATCGTTGATTTGGTCATTGCAAAGGTTACCGATGCTGCCTTCGTGTGTATGGTTGAGCTCGCGGGAAGCTTGGTAAGTACCTTCGTTTATTTCTTTTCCTACCTGGCGATACGCATCACGGAAAGGAACGCCTTTGACAACTAATTCATTGACGCGTTCTACGCTGAACAGCAAATCATATTTGGCATCGGCTAATAAGTTTTGCTTCACCTGAAGGTGTTCAAGCATAAAATGCGTAATGTCTAAACAATCCAATATTTCTTCAAACGCAGGCATTAACAATTCCTTCAACAATTGCATATCGCGGTGATAACCAGAAGGTAAGTTGCTCATTACCATTGTAATTTCGGTGGGTAATGCTTTCAAACGATTGGTTTTGGCGCGAAGAAGTTCGGCCACGTCGGGGTTTTTCTTGTGCGGCATAATGCTGCTTCCTGTGGTGAGGTCATCGGGGAGGGTAACAAAAGCAAAGTTTTGGCTATTGTACAAACAGACGTCCATGGCCATTCGGGAGATAGTCGCCGAAAGTGCCGCTATGGCAGTTAAGGCTGTTTGTTCCGTTTTTCCGCGCGACATTTGGGCATATACCACGTTGTAATGAAGCGTCTCAAAGCCTAATAATTCGGTTGTCATAGTCCGATTCAATGGGAAAGAGGAACCATATCCGGCGCCTGAGCCTAACGGGTTTTTATTTGATAACTTATAAGCCGTTTGAATCATGCTCATATCATCTACCAATGCTTCCGCATAAGCCCCAAACCACAGCCCAAATGAAGAGGGCATGGCAATTTGTAAGTGGGTATAGCCCGGCAGCAGGTCATTTTTGTGTTGATTGGAGCGCTTAATGAGCAAGTCGAAGAGTTTTTTGGAGGCCAAAGCCACTTCTTCCAAACGGCTGCGGGTGAAGAGTTTCATATCCACCAATACTTGGTCGTTGCGTGAACGACCGCTGTGAATTTTCTTCCCAACATCGCCGAGTTTGCGAGTCAGCATCAGTTCCACTTGGGAATGAACGTCTTCTACACCGTCTTCAATTTCAAATTTCCCTTCCTGAATAGTTTGATAAATGCTTCGTAATTCGTCATTTAATAGTCGTAATTCGTCACTTGTCAACAGTCCTACGCTTTGAAGCATCATCGCATGAGCCATGTTGCCCAATACATCGTAAGGAGCTAAGTATAAATCCATTTCACGGTCGCGCCCGACGGTGAATCTTTCAATTTTTTCGGAAATAGATGTCGTTTCTTTTTGCCAGAGTTTCATAGGAACGGCTCGGGAAGTAGTGTCTTTGGGAGTATTTTTTTGTGCAAAAATGGCAGCCGCGCAGGCCATTCCAATGCAGAATGTCCAAAAAGTTTTCATTTAAAATGAATTTAGTAAAAGGTAATGCGGCCTTTTGCAAGACAAATTACGGCTTTTTAGGGAAGACTTTTGCATCCGTAATGAAATCTCGGTGTTCATCAAGAAAGGTTTTGAAGTCATAAACCTCTTCTAACTGACCCGTAAAATCAACTTCGGCAGGGTAAATTTCTTCGTAAACTTGCTCAAAATCAGTGATTAAGTAGCGCATTTGACGAATACCGTAGCTATACAAAGCAGGGAGATAAAAATTTTGGTGGTCTTGTAGAAAACGATCGGGAGAATAATGAGAAGTAGTTTTGAGATCGACGGCCTCCTTTTTGCCCAACACATCCACAAAACCATAAATCAATACATCTCCGATTTGGTACTGACAATAAGCTTGTGTTTTTACTATAGGTTTGGGAAGTCGTTGGCGAACGGTTTTTAGTAATTGAAAATCAAATTCTTCTTCTCCAATACCTTTAAGAACGGCATCTTCAAAAGAAACACCGCGTTTTTGACCTTCAGTTTGGGGAATCGGTACGCGGTTGATACGGTCTAACAATTCCTGCTCACTGAGTTTGCCCTGTAAAAATCGTGAATATGTATTGAGCAAGGACGGGTAAAAGCGGTACGCAATTTTGGAAGCCATAAGTGGTTAATAGTTGGCAGTTTACAGTAACAGGCAAGGGCAGCAGCAATTTACTGCCTAAACCTTTTTTAACTGTAAACTGCCAACTGTAAACTAATTTTTAGCTCCTCCCTGTTGGCCCGCTTTCGGTTGCTGACTTTGTTGAGCTTCTTGCATTGGATTGGTACCTCCGCCGCCTCTGCGTCCTCCTCCTTGGGTTTTGAATAACTGGAATTTGGTCGGTTGTGCGGGTTGACGAGGGAAACTGTTGCTTTCTTCGTCAATATCAGCAATCTCACGGAATGGGTCGAGCGTCCACTGAACCACTTTCTTTTTGCTGGTGATTACTTTGGAAACGTTTTGGTCATTCAACCGCCAAATCTCCGCCGGGAATCGGGCTACCGAATCGGTGCCGTCTTCAAACTGCATCTTCACAATGACAGGCATCGGTAATCCGCCTTTATTTTTAACTTTCAACGTATAGAAATTCAAGCCTGATTCTACCAATTTGCGTTCATCAGGATTCAAACTTGCCAAATACGTCTCGTATTTTTTCTTGTCTGCGTCCGTCACTTTGTAAGGATCATACGTGTTGTAGAAATCCTTCATATCGGGATTTTTGTCTACGACCGATTCTTTGATGTAATCTTTGTCACGCTGACGGGCCACGGTATTTCGTTTGGCGTCGGCTTCTTTTTTCGCGTCGGCTTTGGTGATTTCAGGGTTTTGAGTGTCTAATGCAAACCATTCGACTTCGACTAAATCCTGATCAACAGGTTCCGTTCCGTAGAACCATCCCTTCCAAAACCAATCCAAATCCACGCCCGAGGCATCTTCCATCGTGCGGAAAAAGTCAGCAGGAGTAGGAGATTTAAACGCCCAACGACGCGAATATTCTTTAAACGCGTAATCAAAAAGCTCGCGGCCCATGACAGTCTCGCGCAAAATATTCAAAGCGGTAGCAGGTTTGGCGTAAGCACTTGCACCGGCATTGATGAGATTGTCGGACATTGTCATGATAGGTACCAAATTTTTTTGGTCCTGTTTCATATAATCCACTATACCCTGTGGCTCACCGCGGCGCGATGGATAATCTCTATCCCATTCTTTTTCAGTAAGATACTGCAAAAAAGTATTTAGCCCTTCGTCCATCCACATCCATTGACGCTCGTCGTTGTTGACAATCATCGGAAAAAAGTTGTGGCCTACTTCATGCGTAATTACCCCAATCATGCCGTATTTAGTGGCTTCCGAGTAGGTTCCATCCGCTTCTGGACGGCCTCCATTGAAACAAATCATGGGATATTCCATCCCACCTACCGGACCGTGACAGGAAATCGCCACAGGATAAGGATAATCTACCGAAAACTTTGAATAGGTTTTGATGGTATGCGCAACTACTTCGGTCGAATACTTGCCCCAAAGCGGATTTCCTTCTTTAGGATAGAACGACATGCAAAGCACTTTTTTGCCTGCCACTTCCTGCATCTTTCCGTCCCAAATGTATTTACGGGAAGTAGCAAAGGCGACGTCACGTACATTGTCTGCTTTGAAAATCCACGTCTTTTTGCCTGCGGGCGGCGTTCCGCTTGGTTTACTTTTCTCTGCTTTTTCACGCTCTTCCTGTGAGGCAATGACCACTACTTTATCAGATGTTTTTGCTCTTTCAAAATTTTTCAATTGGGTGGGAGTAAGCACTTGGGCAGCGTTTTGGAGTTCGCCGGTAGCGCCTAATACGTGATCATCAGGTACCGTAATGGCCATTTTGAAATTTCCAAAAGACAGCGCAAACTCTCCTTGGCTGTAATATTGCTTGTGTTGCCAGCCAGTTACGTCGTCATAAACGCAAAGACGAGGATAAAACTGCGCAATTTCGTAGACATTGTTACCGTCTTTAAATGCTTCAAAACCCGTGCGGCGCCCCCCTTTTGAAAACTCTACAATTCGGTAGTTCCATTCCATCGAAAACGAATAACTCTGTTTGGACTGAATCGGCTGTGGTAAATCAATCCGCATCATGGTTTGGTTGATGGTGTAGCGAAGTGGTTTCCCTGTTTTGGTATCTTTCACCGAAAGAATGTTGTAACCATAATCAGAATTCGAATAATTCATATCGGTAATGGTTGACAAACTTGCCATACTTGTCTGATTACCAAGGTCACCTGTACGAGATATTGGTCCGGGAGAGTTTTTGGCAAAAAGATTTTGGTCTAATTGAATCCACACATAAGGCAAAGCATCAGGCGATTGGTTGAAATAGGTAATGGTTTCTGAGCCAATGATTTTGTTGTTGGGTTCATCCAATTCCACCTTGATGTCGTAGTCCGCTCGTTGTTGCCAATACTCTTTACCTGGAGCACCGGAGGCTGTACGTGTGGTATTGGGAGTAGGTAACCCCGTTCCTAATTGCTCAAAACGGTCATTTGCGTGATAATTTGGAAGGGTGGGGGCTTGTGCCAAAGTCAGTAAGGCACAATGGGTAATTAACAGTGTGATGATGAAGGATAATTTTTTCATTGGGAAGTGGTAATTTGGTTTAATCCAAAAATACAAAAAAAACGCTTTTTCGAGGTAGGAATGCTACTTAAAGGCAGGATTTTGAGATGAATTCCGTCAATTTTGGCACTAAAAAAGCGCAGAGATATACCGATAACAATAAAGAAGCCCCTTTCAGGACGAAAGAGGCTTCTTTATGTTGTCGGCGAAAACAGAGTGCAATCTATGCTGTCGGTATGTTATTCATTACTTCTGTCTGTTTACGGATAGAAGCCATGTGAATCAATTCAAACAATTCTTCTACAAAATCAGGATACAAATTCATTTGTTTTCCTAAGTCTGCGCGATTTTTACGAAGTTGTCTCCAACGATCCATTTGTAAAACGGCCACGTTGTTATCACGTTTGTATTCGCCTAATTGTTCAACCAATGACATCCGTGTACCCAAAATTTCCAGTAATTCACGGTCAAGGTTATCTAATTTACTACGGAGGTTTTCCAAATCGTTTTGGTAGTCGGTACCATATTGTGGCTTACGAACGTGTAATTCGTGAAGCATTTCCCCCAAGGCGTGAGGAGTCAACTGCTGAGATGCATCCGACCATGCTTTGTCTGGGTCGCGGTGAGATTCAATAATCAAACCGTCGTAGTTTAAATCTAAAGCACGCTGCGCCAATTCAAACAAATAGGCGCGTTTACCCGCCATGTGGCTTGGATCGCCAATCATCGGCAGTTCTGGGAACATCGTTTTGAGTTCGATGGCAATGTTCCACATCGGTGAGTTGCGATACTTGGTTTCCTGCGCATTGGAAAAACCGCGGTGAATGGCGCCCAATTTCTTAATACCGGCACGGTTGATACGCTCAAATGCACCAATCCAAAGGGCTAAATCAGGGTTAACGGGGTTTTTAATGAGAACAGGAACATCAACGCCTTGCAGCGCATCGGCTAAATCCTGTACGTTGAAAGGATTAACGGTCGTACGGGCGCCAATCCATAAAATATCGATACCATATTTGAGTGCAAGCTCAATATGCTGAGGAGTAGCTACTTCTACGGCAATAGGAAGGCCAGTCTCTTTTTTAGCTTCAACCAACCAAGGCAATGCGGCTTCGCCCATCCCTTCAAAACTACCAGGGCGGGTACGAGGTTTCCATACACCGGCACGAATCACGTTGGCATATCCTTCGGCTTTGATTTGGCTAACGGTCTCCCGTACTTGCTCTTCGGTTTCGGCACTGCACGGCCCTGCGATAACGAGCGGCTTACCTCCCGTATCAATCCACGTGCTCATCGGTAAAATCTCTAAGGTGGCACTCATAACTAAAAAAAATTAATTAGTACAACAATCTTAATATTAACAATTTGAAAGCGATTAAAACTTCGTAATTTTGCATCCGCTTCGGCAGTCCGATGTCTCGGCAACCCGTTGTTTCGGTAGTCCGAATTGTATTATAAACAAAACACTACAACTATGCCTACAAGTGTTGTCGCACCCCAAACGGGTGTTTCATTTGAAGACACTTCGGTCGCGTTTTCATCCAAGACCAATTTTCAACTCAAGAAAGCCTATTGGTTATTTTCAATGATGAACCAGGTTTGGCTTGTAAAATTAGGAACTTTTTTTATAAAACTCTCGCTTTTATTGCGACTGCCTGTCAAAAAACTTATAAAAGCCAGTTTGTTTGGCCAATTTTGTGGTGGTGAAGATATTAATGAGTGCGAAAAAACCATACAAAATTTGGTAAAATCGGGAGTTGGTACTATTTTAGATTATTCGGTGGAAGGGGAAGACAACGAAGGGAGTTTTAATAAAACCACGGAGGAAATTTTGCGTACTATCGAAAAAGCAAATAAGACCACTGCGGTACCCTTTTCGGTTTTTAAAGTAACGGGAGTGGGGTCGACGCCGCTCATGGAAAAAATTCAGGCGGGAGAGATTCTTACCAAAGAAGAACAGGCGGCTTATGAGCGCATACAGATGAGAGTAGATAGCCTGTGCCAAAAAGCGTATGAGTTGGGCGTCAAGATTTTTGTGGATGCCGAAGAAAGCTGGATTCAGAACGTAATAGATCAATTGGCTTACAAAGCGATGAAGAAATACAATACTCGCGGGCCGATTGTGTATAACACATTTCAAATGTATCGTCACGATATGCTTGAAAATCTTAAACAGGCTACTCGTGAAGCTAAATTAGGAGGATATTGCCTGGGTGCAAAATTAGTGAGAGGAGCTTATTTCGAAAAAGAACGTCAGAGAGCATGTGAAAGCGAATATCAGGATCCGATTCATGCTACTAAAGAAGACACTGATCATGATTTCAATAAAGCCATTGAATTTTGCCTTGACAATCGCGATGTTATTTCTTTTTGTTTAGGAACCCATAATGAATACAGCTGTCAATACTGTATCGAATTAATGAACAAAAAGAATATTCCGCACAATGACCCTCATGTATGGTTTGCGCAACTGTTGGGTATGAGCGATAATATCTCTTATAACTTAGCTAATGCAGACTATAACGTAGCTAAATACGTGCCTTATGGGCCTGTGGAGTCGGTAATGCCTTATTTATTTCGTCGTGCAGAAGAAAACAAATCCATTGCTGGTCAAAGCAGCCGGGAGTTTTTGCTCATCAAACGCGAAGTAGAGCGTCGTCATCAACAGAAAGTCATCCGTTAATTGCAGCCGCATCACAAAGCCGACGCGGAGTCGTCAATAGAAACTTAATAAACAGTAATTACTTTAAGATTAACAGACAGCTGAATGACGAGTCACACCGCCAAGAATCCTTTCAAGTTTTTTTTATTTGCCCTTCTGCTTATTGCGGTAGATCAAGCTTCTAAATTACTGGTGAATCATTACATGTCTCCCGGTTTTGCGGGTCAGATTCGTATCATTGGTGATTGGTTGAAACTTTACTACGTGACTAATCCGGGAATGGCATTTGGGATGCAGATAGATCACGAGTACGGTAAATTATTCCTGACCACCTTTCGGTTGGGAGCTATGGTTTTTATTGCGTGGTACATGGTTCGTTTGGCCGTTCGAGGTGCCTCAAGCGGTTTGCTTTGGGCTATGTCTATGATATTGGCAGGTGCAATCGGCAATTTGATAGACAGTATTTTCTATGGGGTTTTAATTGGTAATGCACCTTATGGCTCTCCGACACCTTGGTTTCATGGGCAAGTGATTGACATGGTTTTCATAGATTTCTGGGAAGGGTTTGTTCCTGAGTGGGTACCGGTTTGGGGTGGTCAATACTACACAACGCCTATTTTTAACTTTGCAGATGCCTGTATCTTTGTTGGAGTATGTATCATCCTGATGTTTCAGGGAACATTTTTTCCCCGTTTAGATGAGCCTCATACTGAAACTCAACCGGAGTCGGATGCTGAAATTGATTCTGAATCGGATAGTACGAGTGAACCAATTGTAGAAAACAGCACTGAGGAAGGAGAAAAGACAGAAGCAGAAACGGCTGCTGATGAAGAAGAAGCGAAGCCTGATGAGGTGATCATTGAGCCTGAACCTACGTTGGAAGTACCACCCAAAGAAGATGAAAATAACAAGAACACATAAAAAAGGAGGATGCGGTTAAGCATCCTCCTTTTTTATGTACAATGAAATGTGATTATTTTACTGCTGCTGTATAAAGTTCAGCTACTTTGTCCCAATTTACTACATTCCAAAAAGCATCTAAATAATCAGGACGTTTGTTTTGGTATTTCAAATAATAAGCGTGTTCCCATACGTCTACTGCTAAAATCGGCTCTCCCTGCACATCTGCAACCGGCATCAACGGATTATCCTGATTGGGAGTAGAGGTAATCATCAATTTTTTGTCTTTTACGATTAACCACGCCCAACCTGAGCCGAAACGGCTCGTACCTGCGGCTTTGAATTTCGTTTTGAATTCGTCAAAAGAACCAAAATCTTTGGTGATAGCTGCCGCTAAAGCACCTGATGGCATTCCGCCTTTGCCCGGAGCCATGATACTCCAGAAAAAAGTGTGATTCCAGTGACCTCCACCGTTGTTGCGTACCGCAGGAGCTGTTTCTTTGGTAATACTTTTTACCAAAGCTTCTGGCGTCATTTTTTCTTCCGGTTTACCTGCCAAAGCCGCGTTAAGGTTGGTGATATAAGCTTTATGGTGGCGTCCATAATGGATTTCCATGGTGGCTTTATCGATATGGGGTTCGAGCGCATCAAAAGCGTAGGGAAGAGGCGCTTGAGTAAACTGGCCGATGGCTTGGAACGACCCTGCCGCCAAAGCCATTACTAAAACGTTTCGCAGAAATTTAGTTTTCATTGTTGTAAAAAATGGTTGAATTTAAATGATGTGCAATATTACGTAGAATAGAACGCAAGAAAAGCAGTCAAAGTTATTTTTTGATTAAAATAAAAAAACCTCCCCGAGTGATGGGAAGGTTTTTAGGGTAAATAGTTTGGAAGGGTTTAGGAATAAGTGTGGCAAAAGTAAGATATTATTTTAAAAAAATAATTATTTCAAGAAAAAATTTAAAAATAGCACTTAAAAGCCCCTTGCTTCTCTTGTTTTAGTTAAACCTTCATCCATTTAGTGTCACTAAGTGACATACTTGTCTTTGTAACCTTGGTGTATTGGTAGCCTTAGGTTTGCTCGCCTGATAAAGATTAAATCCTCTCAAAATACCTTTTTCGTTCCCAATCTGTGACTGAGGAGTTGTACGCAGCCTGTTCTGAACGGTAAAAGTGAGTGTAATGCTCCACAACGTCATCACCGAAAGCACGTTTGGCAAAAGGGCTGTTGGCAAAAATAGTAATAGCCTCGGCCAAAGTGTAAGGTACACGCGGTAAATGGGCCGCGGCATAAATATCCCCTTCAAAAATGGCAGGCGGTTCTATTTGCTTTTCAATACCTTCCAATCCGCAGGCAAGCAAACCTGCAAATGCTAAATAAGGATTGCAATCGGCACCTGGAATCCGACACTCGATGCGCAGGCTTTTTCCCTGGCCTACGACCCGAAATCCTGCCGTGCGGTTGTCATAGCTCCACGCCAAACGCGTAGGTGCCCAAGAACCATCTACGTAGCGTTTATAGGAATTGATGGTTGGGGCATAAAAAACCATTACGTCAGGAGCATGGGCAATGCAACCTCCTAAAAACCAACGAAATGTGTCTGTACACTTCACGGGTCCAAATTGGTCGTCACCCGCAAAGGCGCTTTCTCCGTCTTTCCACAAACTAATATGAATATGACAACTGGAACCGGCACGGTCGGCGGCAAACTTTGCCATGAATGTAATGCTCCATCCCATGGCATCAGCCACTTCTTTTAGGCATTGTTTATAAACCACGTGGCGGTCGGCCATGTCCAAAATTTCGGCATAGCGAACATTAAGCTCGTGCTGTCCCAAGCCCCATTCTCCTTTTGAATTTTCAACGGGAATGCCCGATTGCTTCAGATAACGGCGGGCTGCTGCATTGAACGGTTCGGTGCGTGTTCCCTGTAAAATATGATAATCTTCAATGTACCAGCCCACCGGTTGAAGCTGTTGATAGCCCATTGCATTGGCATCACGAAATGAATTTTCAAATAAATAGTATTCCAATTCGGATGCTGCCAGTATTTCAAAACCGTCTTGGGCGGCTCTTTTCAATTGTTTACGCAGCAATGAACGCGGCGCAAGGTCGATGTAATCGTGCGTTTTTTCGTTTTTGACGTCACAAATAACCATAGCTGTGCGGTCGAGCCAAGCGGCAACGCGTAAAGTGGAGAAATCCGGGACTAAGTGAAAATCACCGTAACCCAACTCCCAATTGGCAAATGTATAGCCTGGTACGGGTTCCATTTCCATATCGGTCGTAAGCAGGTAATTACAGCTGTGAGTACCGTGTTTGTAAATGTCTTCTACAAAAAAATCGGCATCAAATCGTTTGCCAACCAATCGGCCGTAATGGTCCGTAAAAGCGACAATGATGGTTTCAATGGTTTCTTGTTCTACGGCTTCGCGCAGTTGGTCAATCGTGAGGAGTCCTTGAGGTTTGGGCATGGTATCTTTTTTGTCCCAAGTTATAAAAAACCAGTAAAAAGAGGAATGCTTCTATAGAACAGGCTTCTTCTTTTTCATTTTCATCTTCAATGGCAGGCAGGCAGAAGGGTCGCAACTGCACTCATTTTTAGTGAGTTGTATGGTGATGTCTTTAAACGCTCCGCAACGATTGAAAACTCGTATTGTATAGATTTGAGTCGTATTAGGCAGGTTGGCAACAAGCTCACCATTTTGCGGAATAGCCAGCGCATTTTCATACGTAAGGTTTCCTGTATACGTACTGCCTTCTGAATAATGGAATTTTTCGCCTTCTTTCAGATTTTCGGCACTGATTCTTTAATTTATGGTAAACATAGGAGGTTTCATCATTAAAAGGTCTTCTAATGAGTAAATTTGCTTGACAAGGCCTTGTTTCATAGCAGGTGAGTTTTTTTTATACTTAATTTCAAAG
>Ga0247843_1001201_pt1 | contig 54682 bp, 44 predicted proteins | sample LaCruzMarch2017__FD_192420 | JGI IMG/M metagenome (GOLD analysis project Ga0247843, IMG submission 192420) | Freshwater microbial communities from meromictic Lake La Cruz, Castile-La Mancha, Spain - LaCruzMarch2017_8m | ecosystem: Environmental > Aquatic > Freshwater > Lake | place: Spain...
ATTACCTTTTCCACGACAGATTTTTTAAATTCCTGCGAATAAATTGTTTGGCCCATTTGTCAATCTCACTTTTCGCCCCACTTATGAGTTCAAATTTTCGGGGCGACATCTATCCTGACATTGGGGGATACTAAATCCTAGTAATGAATCCATCTGATCGGTCTCCTTATACACACTCCGCGTTCCGGCCATGCCTGAAAATAGCTCCGCACTTTCTGGCCTTTTTTGAAGGAACACGTAGTTCGTCGACATATTTCCAAGTAACCTTCCCGCAAATTCCGGCGAGACTCGGCTGAGATCACTGATTTCTTGATGCGCAAGCACTATGCTGATGCGAGAGCTTCTTGCGCGATCAAGAAACGATATAAAATCCTCACTCGCCAGATCCGCAAATTCATCAATGATGACAGAAAAAGCACTTCTTTCATTCTTTGGAATTTCTGAATCTATTTTGGAGCTCACAGCCTTTAGATCCTGAAGAAGTAGCCTTCCCATTTGCATGGATAATTCTTGGTACCGCCTTGAATCTAAAAATATAATGATGATCTTCTTATGTCTTACAGCCTCGAAGAGATCAATTTCATCATCGCCAGTTTTTAGCTTCTCTCCAAATTCAGAAAGCATCAGGCTCTCAAGCTGCGAGCGAAGTCCTGATAGTGATCGGTAGTTCTCTTTCTCGCCCATCCATTCGATCAGCTCCCTGAGTATTGATTCTTCTTTGTGAGCCTCTTTGTTTCCTTTCAGTTTAAAAAACAGCTCCTCTATATATTGAACATCTGTCGATGCTCGCAAGAGCTCATTTAAACCAAACTCAAAGCCCATATCGATTTTTTGAAGCTTCTTAAGCCCCATCAAAAGCTTCAAAAGAAAACTTCCCGCCTGGTTTTTATAGTACTCCTCACTCCAATTAAGGCTCCCCATCACCCGGTCCCTTATTTGTGAGTAAGTCCCATTTTTGATCGGGTTATAAAAGCGCGAGCCCTCTGGGTTTGAAATGCTAAAGAACTTTAGGTCCTCTAGTCGATTTGCCTTTTCGGCAAATTTTTTGATGTCTGCGAGCAGTTCAGAATCTGCTTTTAAATCGACAAAAAGTAGTCCCTCCCCTTTTTGAATTTTATATTGAATGATTTTTTTAAGCAGTACGGTCTTCCCGTACCCCGAAGCCCCCACCACGTGCACGTGAAGAGCCATTTCATCTTTGGTGAGTATCTCTTTTTTTGAAAAGAGGGCTCCGTTTTGAGCCCTCCCAATGATTACTCCCTCTTTTTTGGTGAATAGTTTCACCCCAAAACCTCGGTTAGCTTGAGAAGGCGAACCTTTTGGTTATTTCCTTTTACTTTTTCGAGCATTAAAAACGAGGAAGACTCCCTACACACAAAAACAATTTCATCGATTCCCTGATTGATAATCTCTGGATCGCTGAGTGCTTTGGTTAGCTCCTCCATTCGTTCTTTATATTTCCCTGGACCTTTCGGAGCATTTTCAAATTCCAAAAACGATCCTCTTTTTGATGCCGAGTACACCACTGCGTCCGGCATATCTTTAAATAGACTTCTCATCTTTGGTTCAGCTTCTAGTCTTTTTTCTGAGAACCAAAGGCTGACCATCTTTTTATTTTCCAATGAGATTCGAACATCATTTAATATCAAATCGTGAGCAACTTCGGGCTCAAAAATTCTTTTCGTAAGAACAGCTGATCTTTTTTCGCTTTGGCTCATCTCTGACAGCTTTTTTAGTCCCTTATCGGTGACTATCAGAAGAGCGGGATGTTTATCGGTCCCCGACTTTTCAGACACCCACTCTTCTGCTAAAAATCTCTTCACTGCCGACTCAGTGAAGAGATTTCCTTTTTCATTTGCCCAACTAAAAAACCTTCTTTTTAGTTGCTCTTTTGAAATGTACTTTTGATCCAAGATAAAGCGCAAAATCGCCATGTTTCGTCTTTCGATTTTGCCATAGAGCTCTTTTGATATTTTCTTTTTGGGCTCCTCAATTGGTTGAGGCAGAGTTTCCACTTTCTTTATTGGCCCTACCGGTATTGGTTTTCCCAAAACCTTTTCGACTATAACTTTTGGTTTTGGGAAAGTTTGTTTTTGATCAAAATTCTTTGCTTCAATTTTCTTGTTCCAGTTCATGTTAAACATTTTTCTAGTTTCCTTTTTTGTTATTGATGTTTGTTTTTCCAAGCAGCTCGTACTTAGACAGTGGTTCGATTAAAAACAGGTCGGGATAAAGGCGGGTTTCGGTTTTGAGGATCTCTAGAACTGAGTCTCTCGCGCAGACGAAGTGGACTTTGCCGAAAGGCAATCTATCCTCGCTTTGCTTTAAGATATTGGCATAGGATCGAATTTTTGTTCGATAGGCTTCCCTTGATTTTTGAGAAACCTCTAGCTCGAATGCAACTTTCTGCCCAAGCGGGGTTTCGTAAATACCATCAGGCACCCATCTCCCCTTCAGCCCGCCGCAATCTTTTGCGCCAGCTCGAAGTATTCGTTCTGATATCCAAGAAGTTGCCAAGCCACTCTCTTCAAGCTGCAACCGCAATTTCACGATGGTTTTATCATGATAGAAACTTCTCTGGTCCAGCTCGACACAAGGTCTTACATGGTGATCCTGAGGATAGACCTGCCTAATTGCATAGTAGCCATTCTTGGTGCACGTAAAGTATCTCACGCGCTCCGAGAAGCTATGCGCTCCACGAATCAAGTTCGACTTTTCTAACTGCTGAAGTCTACGCTGCGACCAGGCCCTAGATCGCGATTCATGTTTCGATAGAGTTACTTTAAAGAACCTCTGGAACAGCAATTCGCCAGATGCAAATTTCATTTCCAGAATAAATCTCATTAACTCAAAATCCCGATCAGTTAGTTCAATCGATCTCGATTTGGTTTCTTTCTCTGCACCAATTGGAACTTCTGTCCTTCCTAGAATGCATCCAATTGATTCGAAATTAGTTGGTTCCCCAAACTCTCCCCTTATTTTTTCAACTCCCATGGAGTTTCCTTTCTCAGTTTATACAGAGCCAAAAGTTGGCTGATTTTTTTAGATAGGCGCCATCGAATGAGCACTTGCTGAGCACCTGCCCGAGAACATCGTGGAGGGCGGGTGCTCAGCAAGCGCGGAGTGATGATGGCGCCGGAAAGGTTTGTAAAAGCAGCCACTTGGTCTCTTAACCTCGTGACAGCCTAAACATTCCTCTTAGCTTAAGAAAAAATGATGGAGCTCTTTGATTTAGGAAAATTTCAATAGCCTAACCATAGCCTAGAATAGCCAAAGCCCGTGACAGTGAGTGATCAACAGTGATGATTCCGGTTATGAAATCATCATAACTCCTTGAAATCACTCCTTCAGAGTTTTCGTTACTTTAAGTTTTTAATTTTTTTATTTATGAAAGCGAATGGTGATCCCTACTGGACTTGAACCAGTGACCTTTTCCATGTCAAGGAAACGCGCTACCAACTGCGCCAAGGGATCGATACTGCAAAAGCTAACTCTGTCCTTTTGTAAAATCAATGAATTCAGTGCGCCAAGTGCGAAAGACTGCCTCAGCCAAATTGCCTCCTCCTGCCTGCGCTAGGACGCTTTCCTTGGTCACTATATCCACAAGCCGATCCATTGGTCTTTGAAACTGACCACAGCTGCGAATCTGACTAAAGAGGCTCAAATCATTTTCAAGATTCAGGGCCAAGCCATGATAAGCCACCCCTCGATCCACCTTAATTCCTATCGAAACCAGCTTGCCTTTGGTGCTATAAACTCCATCATCCTGCGCTCGAAGCCCTTCAGCTCCCCAAGCTGTAAGTGCAGTCATTGAAATTTTCAACAGAGCACAAACCCAATCTTTCACTCCCAGCCCCAAAAGACTGAGGGGAACAATGGGATAAATCACAAGCTGCCCTGGCGAATGCAAAGTCGCCAAACCTCCTCGATCCGTTCGCATCCAGGCACTTTCAAGATTCAAAATTTCTTCTTCGGGCTTGGCTCGATGGCCAAGGGTGATGATTTCTCGGTGTTCAGTTCCTAATATCCAAGCCGCCTTTGTTTGCGACTCTCGCAAATGGGAAGCAATTTCTTTCTGCCGCTTGAGAACGACATCGTAGTCCGACAGTCCCACCCATTCAAACTGCAAGGGATGAAGCTCAATGATCATCGGGAGTAAGGCTCCACCCGGTCATTTTCCCGAAAGCCCGAACCCGAGTGAACAACGGCGATGGCCCCATCTTTGCCAAAAAAGCTGACCACTTCAAGAGTCCCCTTCAATCGTCCCGACACTCGGCCGATAAAGTTTCCGCTTTGTGGATCGTAAATTTCCTCGCCTTCATCGGACACTTTCAAAATTTCCCCGACCTGCAGTCCAGAAATTTTTCCTACGTTTAGAAAAATACGGTCCCCGCTCACCATCGCGATACGGCCTTCCCACTGAACTTTATTTAAGGCCAGGCCCACTGCCGGTACGAACTCGACGAATACTTCTTTGACAAGCTGACGCAAAATTTCAGGATTGGATTTCAAGAACGAAGCCAAATCTAATTTTTCCCCAAAGCGAACATCTGATTTTTCTACCGACACTGTTTTTACAGTATTCATCAAATCCCGACCCGAACCTGCCGCGACCAAGCGTATGCGAGCCTGCACCTCAAACCGCCCCTTGATCTGCCGAATGATTCCTACGGGATCAGCCATACCATGAGCACGAAAATTAATTATTTTACCCTCGAGCAAAGCATTGATCCCGAGGTTTGCAGCTTGCCCTGCCATCGCTTTGAGATCGTACTCTCCAAGTCTAGCAGTGATTTTTTCATCGATTTTGATCTCATCTGAGTCCACAGGAATTACAATTCCGGCTGAATTCAGGGCCTGAATGAACTCACTTCGAGCGACCGAGCGAACCTCAGAAGGATTATCCGGAGTCGCGTCTAGAAAGGGAAGAATGACGACCCTTTTACGAAACGTTTCCTCTTTGCCTCCACCGCTGGCCTGCATTTGGGAATCATCTTTCACTTCTTTTTTCAGAGGTGCACTGCGAGTTTCATCGGTTCGAAGTCCCGCACAGGCAACCAAAAGGAACGAAAGATTGAGAAGGAAAAACAATCTGATCATTGCACACCATCAGACTTTGCAGACACTTTAAAAAGAAATCGTGAGCCTTCGGTCCTATCTAGAATCACCTTCATTTGACTGAGAGGCAAATCAGGCATTTCTTTAGCAAGCTCCTCCAGAGGCTGAACAACATCCAAATCAAAAACCGTTCGACCAGCATCTATCAAAGATTCCCGAACTTCCTTAATTCCTCGGAATTTTTGCGCGAGCACATTTCGCAATGATTCACGCTGAGGTGCAGTCAAGGCTCCCATAAATTCAATCTGCATGGATTCCGCTTGCAAGGTTCCTTTTCTTCTTGTCGAACCGACTTGTTCTGCCACATCTGCAAATAAAGATTCTTTGATCTCTTTCAGTTTTTTCTCGACGACCCCGGGATAGACTCCGGCATCGGTTTCAAAGACTCGGTCGATCTCGGCCACCTCTCGGCCATTGCGATTAAAGACAACTGTCCAATTCACTTCTATTAAAAAGCGATCACTCACAGCTTCAGCACTTTTGATTCGGACATAGCCCTTCAAGGACATCGGTGCTTTCCATTGTTTGGATAGACCCTCAATATCTTCGGGCCCAAGTTTCATTTTTCGATGAATTTCCGGGACCGAAGCGGAATATTTTCCGTATTGAGGTCTTAAAAACTGCAAACCTTGTTTATCAAACTCAGAATTGGCAGTGGACTCCCAGACGCCTGATAATCCACCCAACCAAAGAGACTCCGCACCCATAGCGGGCGTCCACCAACTGAAAGTGCTGGGCCTGACCTCATCCACCCAGATCCACAAAGGGAGCACGATGGGCTCAAGCTCTGAGGGTCTTCGAAGACCCACTTCAAATGTGCGTTTAAGTAAATCGCTACGGTTCAGTTTCACCCGAACCGAACTTTTGAATCCAGCCGGAAGGTTTACCGAAAATTCAAGATGCTTAGATGAAGGAACATACTTAGAAAATTCTTTGAGAATACGCGAGTCGACAAGAGCCCGCTGTCTTTGGACGACCTCGTCACCAAATTCAGATTTTAGAAATTCCTCAATCGCCTTTTTTGCGCCTAAATCCAGCAGTTCACGCCGGGCCACTCCCGCATCGGCAGTTTGCGTCGACACATCCATTGTCAAATCCAAACTGTCTTGATCAGCCCAACTGAGCGCAGGGCTCAAAGTTAGAATGAATAAAAGCATAGTGCTACTGAATTGCTTCAACAAAATGGCCTCCTCCAATAAATCCCTGCATCTCTTCGATCATATCCGGAGTCACTTCGACGCCCGCGAAGAGAGTGGGCTCCAAAATCACTTCTTTGTTCAATTCAGGCACGCTAATAATAAATTCAAGCTTGGTTTTCCCGGGATGCCCCTGAAAAACACCCATCAAATGATCAAACTTCAGCACATCCACCTCATCTAAACGAATGGATAACTTTTTAGCAGACTGAAATGTCGTTTCTAAATGACCGGCGGTTTCTACGAATATTTTGGGCTGATCATTTTCGCATTCCAAAAAGCCAGTGATCAATAGAGGCCGATCCCCTTTGAACATTTGTTCGTTTTTTGAATAGGCATCAGGAAATACAATAAATTCGCACTGCCCAGTAAGATCTTCCAGCTTCCCAAAAGCCATACGAGTTCCCTTTTTTGTGAGGTGCTCACGGATCTCCGCCATGATTCCAATCACTACCACTCGTTTTTTGTTTCCGTCGCGATTGCGGAAATCATACTTTTGTTTGTGTGTATCCAAAGACTGCTTTGCTTGATGGACTTTCCAAACTTCGACGAGGCCATCAATAGTCGCAGTGATCCAGCCCTTGGTTGCTTTTTCATAGCCCTTCAAGGGATGATCGCTGACATAAAAACCCAAAACTTCTTTTTCAGCAGCTAAGATCAAAGACCTGGGCCAAGCTTTCACAGCGTTCAGAACAACTTTCTTCTCAGTGGCTTCGCCCAAATCAAAAAGCGATGTCTGCCCGACTTCTTTTTCCTCGCGATTTTCCATCGCCCGCTCTAAAAACTTTGAATAGCCTTCCAACATTTGAGCACGATGATATCCAAAACCATCCAGGGCTCCGGCCTTAATGAGGCATTCGATCACTTTCTTATTCAGTTTTTTGGAATCTACTTTTTCAAAAAAGTGTTCCAAGGATTCAAACTCATGCTTTGGCAGGGCATTCCGAGCCTCAATGATCGCTTGAACCGCACTTTCACCGACACCTTTGATGGCACCGAGGCCAAAATAAACATTGTTACCCGAAACTGAAAAAAAATAGTCCGATCGATTCACGTGCGGAGGCAGCACCTCAATATGGTGGCGCTGAGCATCTTTGATATAGCGAACAACTTTTTCTGTATCTGAAAGTTCCGTCGACAAAACAGCGGCAAAAAATTCAGTTGGGTAATACTTTTTAAGCCAGGCCGTATGAGCCGCGACCACGCAGTAAGCTGCCGCATGAGATTTATTAAAACCGTAGTCAGCAAACTTATACATCAGCTCAAAGACTTCTTCGGCTTTCTTTTCGTCATAGCCGCGCTCTTTGGCTCCACGCAAAAAACGCACGCGTTGCTGATCCATTTCTTCTTTGATCTTTTTACCCATGGCCCTTCGGAGCATATCGGCTTCGCCCAGACTGTAGCCAGCAATCGTCGATGCAATGGCCATAACCTGTTCCTGATAGACGATGATTCCGTAAGTTTCTTCCAGCGTGTCTTTAAGAGCATCAAAGGTGAAAACGACAGGCTCTTCGCCGTGTTTTCGCTTGGCAAATTCTGGGATCATCGCCATTGGGCCCGGTCGATAGAGAGCATTGATTGCCGTGATATCAAAGAAGTTCGTAGGCTTGATCTTGCGAATGGCATCAGTGATGCCCTCACCCTCGAACTGAAAAATCCCCAGCGTGTCCCCTTGAGACATAATTTCATAGATGCCTGGATCCGCCAGGGGCACATCCAAAACTGTTAATTTCTTGCCCCGGTTTTTTTCAATCAAACGAAAAGCATGCTGAATCAAAGTCAGGGTTTTTAAACCCAAAAAATCGAATTTTATGAGGCCGATTTTTTCGGCATGCTTCATATCAAACTGAACAACACTTTCGCCATCGGCCCCTTGGTAAAGGGGTGCATGGGAAACCAGCTGACCGTCAGCGATAATCACACCCGCAGCGTGAATTCCTGCATGCCGAACAATGCCTTCCACTCGCTGCGCAAGTCCTACCAGAGTGTTCACTTGAGGATCGGCATCCATCATTTCCCGAATGCGAGGTTCTTCTTCAAGAGCTTGATCCAAGGTCGTTCCGGGCTTTTCCGGAATTAATTTTGACACCACATCCACTTCAGCAAAGGTCATTCCCAAAACCCTGCCCACATCTTTGAGTGCCGCTTTTGCCTGAAGTTTTCCGTAAGTGATAATCTGCGCAACCGAACCTTCGCCGTATTTTTCCGTCACATAGCGAATGACTTCGCCTCGCCGGTCTTGACAAAAATCGATATCAAAATCCGGCATTGAAATTCGTTCGGGATTAAGAAATCGCTCAAACAGAAGTTTGTAAGGCACAGGATCTAGATCTGTAATTCGAAGCGAAAAGGCCACCAAAGAACCGGCTCCGGATCCTCGGCCGGGTCCAACAGGGATATCTTGTTCTTTTGCCCAGTTAATGAAATCACCGACGATGAGGAAATAACCATTAAAACCCATGCGATCGATAACGCCGAGTTCAAAAGCCAAGCGATCAAAATATTTTTGTTTTTCCTCTTCTTGAACAGCTTGCCCGAGGCGCTCAACTTCTTCAAAGCGCCGAGCAAGGCCCGCTTCTGACTGAAACTTAATTTCTTCTTTGAGACTTCGACCTTCGCTGGTCGGAAAAGAAGGCAGGTGATAAATCGGTTTTCCTTGGGAATCTTTCAGTTTGAACTTCACTTGGCAGCGGTCAGCGACTTCCAAGGTTCGCGCCAAAGCCTCGGGCCGATCGGCCATCAAAGCATTCATTTGCGCGGCATCTTTGAAATAGTTTTGCGGAGTCGCAAGCTTTGGCCGAGCTTCATCATGCAAAGTTCTATTGCTACCAATGCAGACCAAGATATCTTGGACAATCTGATCATCACGATCCAAGAAATAAGTTTCATTGGTCGCGATTAAAGGCACCCCTGTAATCTTAGAGGCCTCAATTAAAAAATTTTCGTACTCGGACTGTTTTGGCAGCTGCAAGCGGAAAAATTCCAAGTAGAAACGATCACCAAAAATTTCTTTGAGCAAGCGAACACGTCGAAGTGCCTCCTCCGCCCCATGACGGACGAAGGCATCATAGACATAGCCCCTTGAGGCGCCGCTCAGGCAAAGAATGTCTTTATTTTCCTTTGCAAGAAGTTCCTCATCGATGCGCGGGACATAGTATTTCCCTTCGAAATATCCCTTTGTCGAAAGTCGGCATAAAGTCTGATAACCTTCAATGGACTGTGCCAGCAGCACCAATTTCGTAGGCGGGACCTGATCATTGCGATGATTCGTGCCCCCGTCTCCACCTTTTTGCAGGCGAGATCCCGGGGCCATATAAGCTTCAAGCCCGATGATCGGTTTGACGTTCTTGTCTAAGCAGGCAAAATAAAATTCAATGGCGCCAAAAAGATTCCCATGGTCCGTAAGGGCCACAGCAGGCATCTGAAATTCAGCCGCCTTCTTTGCGATGTCTTTGACGGAGGCACTGGCCTCCAGCAAAGAGTATTCAGAATGCACATGGAGATGAACAAAACTCACGCTACTCCCACTCGATCGTAGCCGGTGGCTTACTCGTGATATCGTAGACGACGCGGCTGACGCCCTTCACCCGATTGGTGATTTCGTTGGATACCTCACGCAGAAATTCAAACTCAAAGGGGTACCAATCTGCAGTCATTCCGTCCACGCTGGTCACAGCCCGAAGGGCCAAGACGCGATCGTAAGTCCGACCGTCTCCTTGTACACCCACCGTCTGAACAGGAAGGAGCACACAAAAAGCCTGCCAAATCTTATGATACAAATTTTTCTCTATCAGTTTATTGATGAAAATCGCATCGGCTTCGCGAACAATTTTTAGTTTTTCTTCAGTCACATCACCAATCACTCGAATCGCGAGGCCTGGTCCTGGAAATGGATGACGGCCAACCAAAGCGGCCGGAGTTTTAAGTTCTCGGCCCAAAGCGCGCACTTCATCTTTAAAAAGTTCCCGCACGGGTTCTAGCAGTTTCAGTTTCATTCTCTCTGGCAAACCACCCACATTGTGATGGGATTTGATAGTCTGACTGGGACCACCAAAACTGGGTACAGATTCGATCACATCGGGATACAAGGTTCCTTGAGCCAGCCACTGCACTTGTTCGGCTTTGGGTCCTTTGCCCGTATTTTCTAGATTGTGAATTTCACGCTCAAACACATCGATAAACATTTTACCAATGGCTTTTCGCTTGGCTTCGGGATCTTCAAGACCCTTCAGAGCCTCAAGAAAATCTTTCTGAGCATCAACCCCGCGAACATTCAAACCCAAGCCCTCATAAGCCTTAAGAACATTTTCATATTCATCTTTGCGCAAAAGTCCGGTATCAACAAAGACGCAGTGAACTCGCTCCGCTGTGAGGGCCTTCGTCAGCAGCAAAGCCACGACCGTAGAATCCACTCCGCCAGACAGACCACAAACAACATGCTCGTCTTTTACTTTAGTTTTTGCATCTTGAATCAAAACTTCCAACATGTGCGGAGGATTCCAATCCGCAGGAGCATGACAAACATTCTGCGCAAAATGTTTAAGTAAAGCTCCGCCGGCTTCGGTGTGACTGACTTCGGGATGAAATTGGACTGCAAGAATCCCATCTCCGATCAATGCCGCAGGAATACCCGCAGCACTCACGGCGGCCACCGAAAGCCCCGGAGGAGGCACTCGAACTCGGTCCCCGTGACTCATCCACACTTTTTGATTGAGAGGCACTTCGGCGATGGGCATTTTCCACTCCACCGTGTTGTTGCCGTATTCACGGTGATCGCTGGATTCAACCATTCCGCCGAATTCTTTTGCGATCAATTGCATTCCATAACAAATCCCAAACAGCGGCGAAATTTCTTTCAGTTCCCGCAAATTTCGCTGAGGGCTTTTTTCTTCATAAACTGAAGCAGGCCCACCCGAAAGAATGATACCAAATGGATTCAGCTGCCGAATTTTATCCGTGGATAAATGAAAGGGATGAATTTCTGAATAATAACCAAGCTCTCGCAGTCTGCGCGCGATGAGCTGAGTGAGCTGAGAACCAAAATCTAAAATCAAAAATCCACGCACTGAGGACATGACTACTCCACTCGGTAATTAGGGGCTTCTCGCAAAATACTCACATCATGCACATGGGACTCACGAAGGCCCTGAGAAGTGATTTGCACAATTCGAGGTTCTTTCTGAAGTTCAGAAATTGTCGTGGCACCAAGATAACCCATCCCTGCGCGCAGTCCGCCCACGAGTTGATGAATCACTGCACCGACGGGGCCACGATAAGGCACGCGCCCTTCAATCCCTTCAGGAACCAGCTTGTCTTCTTCGGCCACATCGGCTTGACCATATCGATCCCGCGAACCTTTTTTCATGGCTCCAAGACTGCCCATACCTCGGTAAAGCTTATAAGTCCGTCCTTGATACAAAATCGTCTCACCGGGGCTTTCATCAGTTCCAGCAAGCAAGTTTCCAATCATTACGGTGCTTGCGCCCGCGGCAATTACTTTTGTGAGATCACCAGAATATTTAATTCCACCATCCGCTATAATGGTTTTGCCTTTGGATTTTGCGGCAGCGGCACATTCAACCACAGCAGAAATTTGCGGCATCCCAACCCCTGCCACCACGCGCGTGGTGCAGATACTGCCTGGGCCAACGCCGACTTTCACAACGTCAGCTCCGGCTTCGATGAGGGCGAGAGTTCCATCTTTCGTAACTACATTTCCCGCGACAACAATAATGTTTTTAAATTCCGCCGACACCCACTTCACCATATCCATCACATTTTTTGAGTGACCATGGGCCGTATCGATCACAATGACATCGACCTGAGCCGAAGCCAAAGCCTTGGCTCGTTCCTTTGAACCGGGTCCGACGCCAATGGCGGCGCCAACAAAAAGGCGGCCCTGATCATCTTTCGTGGCCTGAGGAAAATTCTGAGCTTTCTCAATGTCCTTGATGGTGATCAGGCCTTTCAGCAAACCATTTCGATCCACCACGGGCAATTTTTCAATGCGGTATTTTTGCAGAATCTTTTTTGCCTGGTCGAGTGTCGTTCCCACCTCGGTGGTAATCAGCTTTTCGCTGGTCATCAGATTTTTGATCGGTTGGCTCAGATTCGTTTCAAAGCGCAGGTCTCGATTCGTCAGGATACCGATCAACTTTCCCTGCACGGTCACTGGCACTCCTGAAATGGAGTATTTTTTCATCAGTTCAAGAGCCTCTTCGACCAAGGCATCTGGTGGCAAAGTGATTGGATCCGTGATCATTCCGCTTTCGTATTTTTTTACTTTTTCAACTTCCAGAGCCTGCTCTTCGGGATCTAAATTCTTATGTATCACCCCAAGGCCACCCAGCTGCGCCATCACTCGGGCCACGCGGTGTTCTGTTACTGTGTCCATGGCCGCCGAAATCACGGGAACATGCAGAGTTCGACCTCTTGCAAATTCAACAGCTGTTAAAACTTCCGTCGGCACCACTTCGCTGTATCGGGGCACCAGCAGGATATCATCAAAGGTCAGCGCATGGGGAATATTGGTTCCGATCACGGAGAGACCTCCTCAGGGTTTTCATACCATTTTTTGTATTCAAGATAATAGTCTGCAATTGAATTCTGGTGCTTGAGTTCGGCTTCAGTCAGAGTCCGAATGGCTTTTGCAGGACGGCCTAGGATCAAAGACTGAGGCGGAAATTTTGAGCCTTGAGTCACTAAACTTCCAGCTCCAACAATCGAAGACTCACCAATCTCAGCCCCGTCCATCACGACACTGCCCATTCCTACAAGCACATTATTTCCAATGGTGCAGCCATGTAAAATCACGGAGTGACCAATCGTCACACGATCACCCACTGTCACGCCAAATTTTTTATAAGTACCGTGAACCACACTGCCGTCTTGAATATTGGTTTCACGGCCAATACGGATGGGCATCACATCCCCCCGCAAAACGGCGTTGTACCAAACAGTGCTATTTTCACCCACTTGCACATCACCAACAATCACCGCAGTTTCCGCCACCCAAGCTCGGGTATGAATCGAAGGACTGATTCCTCGAATGGGACGCATCACATGGACTCCTTCATTGCCGTGACATCACATCAAATAACCTTGGGACCTTTGCAGTTGCCGGAATTGTGTCCCTGTCGCTTGCACCTGCAGCTGCTGAGTCTGAATCAAGACTCGGCTTTCCTGAATAAATTTCTGCGAGGCAAAAATCGGAATCTGCAGTTGCAGACAAAAGCTCATGCACTCATCTGCGCGCACTTTGAGTGAGGTCAAATGGGGATGGTTTTCAAGTTCGAAAGTCATTAACTGAACGCCTTTTTCAACATCTAGTAATTTGGCTTTAACAACTTTAACCTGCAGGGAGGCCAAAATTTCCGTAGCGAAGCGATGAGGACTGCCAGAGGATGCCACTGGGTTTGTTTGAGGATTCGAAAGAGCAATCGCCACCGCGGCATCCACCGGGCTTACGTGCACAGGCAATGTCATTCCTGAAACTTCATCCTTGAGCAGCAATACTGGCTTCATCCCATCGGTGGCGACATGAATGCCAAAAGGCTTCACCTGAACCATGCTTTCAGAATCTGAAGATTCAGTTGGTAGCAGCATAAATTGTGGTTCCAGCTGTTTTATCATTGCACCAATCCTAGTGCCTGAATGTTACCCGATTGCCCCACAATTTCACCCCGAAAAGTTGCAGGAAAAGCTCGATTGACACGAACAGGAACTGTTTGGCCGATCAGTTCTCGATCGCCTTGAAAGAAAACCGTCTTATTCTGGGTGGACCTGCCAAAAAGATTGCCTCGTTTATCATCAACGCCCTCGACAAGAACAGAAAGCACTGAATTCTCGTATTTTTTCTGCACCCAATCACGCGCCCAAGCATCATGCTTTTCGAAAAGGTAGGCCAAACGGCGATCTTTTTCTTCTTCAGAAACCTGACCTTCAAAACGAGCCGCTTTTGTGAAAGGTCTTGGCGAATATTTGAAAGCAAATATAGTCTCGAACTGCCCTTCCAAAGCCAGGGAAACTGTATCTAAAAATTCTTCGGCAGTCTCAGAAGGAAAGCCAACTATGATGTCCGTTGATAGCACGATGTTCGGGATACTTTTTTTAATTTGCTCGATCTTGCGAAGATACTCATCGCGGGTGTAACCACGATTCATCAGCTCGAGCACTCTTGAATTCCCAGCTTGAAAAGGCAGATGGATGTACTCGCAAAGTTTTTCTTGGTGCTCAGCCATGACGTCGATCAATTTTTGATTGAAATCTTTAGGGTGCGAAGTGGTGTAGCGAATGCGTTGGAGGTCGGATTCCAGCGCTAATTTTTTGAGTAAATCTGCAAAGTCACCACCACACTCGGACTCATAGGAATTCACATTTTGCCCTAGCAAAGTGATTTCCCGAACGCCCCGAGCGGTGAGCTTCAAGACATCACTCATGACCTGATCCAAGGGCCGACTTTTTTCACGACCTCGAGTGAAAGGCACGACGCAAAATGTACAAAAATTATCACAGCCCTTCGTAATATTCACAAAGGTCGCCACGCCTGGATTTCGCACCATGGTCTCGATATGGTAGGGCTCGCGATGGCGGAACTGAGTCTCGACTTGCGATGTGCCGGTGGCATCCAGTCGATTCAAAAGCTCCGGCAGCTGATCAATGTTGTCAGTTCCAAAAACAAAATCGATCATTGGTTGGTTCTTGATCAAATTGTCTTTTTCCTGACTGCCGACGCAGCCGCCAACACCAATTTTCAAATGGGGTTTGAGGGTTTTGAGCTTCCGGTACTTTCCAACTTCGGAATAGACTTTATGAACGGGTTTTTCTCGCACGCTGCAGGAATTGATGATGATCAGATCGGCCCGGTCTGCAGAATTGACGGGAGTGTAATTGGCCATCTCCAAAAGGCTGTTCATCCGTTCGGAGTCGTTAACATTCATCTGACAGCCATAGGTCGATATAAAAACGTTTCTGGGCGAATTCATGGGGCCACCTTCGTTCGTTTCCTCAATTTCGAATTGCGCTTGAGGATTCTCCGAGTCAAATTTCGAATTTTATAGGAACTACCAGTTTTTAAGTCAATTTGTGGGGACGAAACTTCAATTATTTTCTTTTCTTTAGTCTCTTCTTTGAAGGAATACTTGCCGCATTCTGTCGAAAGAGCTATTGGATAGGCATGAATCCAAAACTTTCGACTTCGATCCAGTGGACCCATTTGCCTTCGGAATTCCTCGAACAAGTGCATGCTTCTCTTTTGAAGCTTTGGCCCGCACTGCCTGAAAACCTAAACCTCATCGTCGAAGGCTGGGTCTTCCCTGAAGAACTGGTCGTGCGCATCGGTTTTCTGGAAAAAGGCCGCCTCACCCAGGCTAATTTCGAGATCTCGAAAGAACTCAGTAAAAAACAAAAAATCATGGACCAAGTCGAGACCTGCTTTGATGCAGCTTTTACCTCTGCCAACGAATATTTAACAGCGGGGGAATCGGCAAATCCCCATGTCTATCCTCGCATCTGGAAGGAATTGACTCATAAGGGGAATCCTCTTTGGTTTCAGTTCTCGACAGAAAATTCCGATTTAGAAAAGCAGGCCAACCAACTTTTGGGGGCTGAAAATTCACTGATGAACTTTGACGACACAGCAGTCACCGCTGATCTAGATAATTCAGACAGCGACCACCTCCACTAAGACTGACCCTCGACATCATCTCAATGCTAAAAATCGTCGTCATCCGACATTGAAGAAGATTCAGTCGACATGCCCCGAACCTCATCGATAAAGTTGGAATTTTCGTCCTCATAGTCATTCTCGATTGCGGATTCATCGATCTCAAGCTCCGCGATGGCGGTCAGGAAGTCTTTCTCTGAACGGAGGTCCTTTCGGATCATTTCCAAAAACTTATCTGGATAACGAGCCGTGAGTTCTTCAACATATCGTTCCAGCTTGCCATCGATCAAAATCTTTCGACGCACCTGAATACGCTTCCAAAGCAAAAGATAGTGAAACCGGCAATGATCTTCGACCACTGCGTACTGGTCGCAGTCTTTGACTTTGCAATACCGACGCCCATCAGCATCCGTAAGAACAATTTCTTCTGGGGCATTGGACTCATCAATTTCAATTTCGATGTCAATTCGATTATCAACCACAGGCGGAGGCGCCACTTCTGCAAGCACAGCCTCAATATTTTCATCAGCTTGCCCAGAGAATTCGTCATCGAGGTTGTGATCATCAAAGCCATCATCGTCGGGACCCTCGTCCTTCATCATCTTGGGACGCTTCTCCACCAAAGCTTTGGCCGTTTTTTCTTTCCCGCCCGATTTTGCTGGCGGCTTATCAGAAGTTAGCTTTCCAGGCGTTGGCTTTGCATGAGTTGGTTTTGCAGGAGCAAGCTTCGTTGCTGCGGCTTTCGCAGAAGGCTTAAGGATGACCTTACTGCCTGGCTTGGCTGATTTTTTAGCAGAATCTTTGGAGATATCCTTCGGAGAAAGCTTAGCAGAGGCTTTTCCCGTCACTTTTTGTTTGGATTTAGCCATTCACTTCCCACAAGTTGATGGTTTCGGAATCACAAAGAAATGTTCAATAACCACTAAGCCAAGTCAATCAAAAGATTCCATTTTTTGGTTTTGCCCTCAGGCAGAATCAATGCTTTGATCTCGGCAATTCAAAAATCCAGCTCTCAAAATAGTTCTTTAGTAACGGAGGCTCTATGGAAAAACCTGTTATTCTCTCTGCTCAGCGGACCGCAATCGGATCCTTTCAAGGGGTCTTCTCACAAACTCCCGGCACTCAGCTTGGAACTGCGGCCATCTTAGCTGCCGTCAAAGCTGCGGATCTTGCCCCGAGCCATGTTCAGGAAGTTATTATGGGACAGGTTCTGACTGCGGGCACAGGCCAAGCCCCGGCAAGGCAAGCTGCACTTGGCGCAGGCATTCCTAACTCTGCCGTTTGTATGACGATCAATAAAGTCTGCGGTTCAGGCTTGAAGGCAGTGATGCTGGGTGCTGATAGCATTCGCACCGGACAATCAGAAGTTGTCATGGCCGGCGGACAGGAAAACATGACCTTGGCTCCCCATCTGATGGAGCAATCGCGCAGTGGCTATCGAATGGGACCCGTCACAATGGCAGACTCCATGATCAAAGACGGACTCTGGGATCCTTACAACAACTGGCACATGGGCAACGCTGCCGAGCTCTGCGTAAAAGAAAATGAATTTACTCGTGAGGCGCAGGACGAGTTCGCTATCCATTCCTATAAAAAAGCTCAAATGGCTCAAGAAAAAGGTTTCTTCAAAAATGAAATTTGCGCCTTCGAAATCCAGGATCGCAAAGGCAAGACACTGATTGAAAAAGACGAAGAGCCCGGAAAAGCCATGTTTGAAAAAATGCCTGGGCTAAAACCGGCTTTCGATAAAACGGGAACAATCACTGCCGCCAACGCTTCCAAAATAAATGATGGCGCGGCCGCTTTATTACTCGCTTCGGAAACTTGGGCGCAAAAAAATTCGAGAAAACCGATCGCTAGAATCATCGGCTATGGAACTTTTGCTCAGGATCCGAAATGGTTCACAACAGCTCCAGTAGGCTCCATCGAAAAAGCACTTCGAAGCGCTGGGCTTGCTGCAAAAGACATCGACCTCTGGGAAATTAATGAAGCTTTCAGCGTTGTCGCCATGTACGCAGCAAAAAAGCTGGATATTTCAATGGAACGAATGAACGTCCATGGCGGAGCCGTCGCTCTTGGCCATCCCATCGGAGCCTCAGGAGCACGACTGCTTACGACTTTGGTGCATGGACTCCACACTCACAACAAACGTTACGGAGTCGTAAGTCTTTGCATTGGTGGCGGTGAAGGCATCGCTCTCGTGGTAGAAAAAATCTAAGGAAGTTTATTATGAGCAAAGTGTATCAAAACGCAGTCACTGCTTGCCAAGGAATCAAAGATGGAATGACTTTGGTCCTCGGCGGTTTTGGTCTTTGTGGCATTCCTGAAAATTCGATCCTTGCAATTCGCGATCAAGGCGTCAAAGACCTTACCTGCGTCTCGAACAATGCGGGTGTCGACGAATGGGGACTCGGACTTTTGCTGCAAAATCGCCAAATCAAAAAAATGATTTCCAGCTATGTGGGGGAAAACGCACTTTTCGAAAAGCTTTACCTTGAAGGCAAACTGGACGTGGAATTCTGCCCTCAAGGAACTTTGGCAGAGCGGATGCGAGCCGGTGGAGCTGGTATCCCCGCTTTTTTCACCGCCACCGGAGTCGGCACTCAGGTCGCTGAAGGCAAAGAAATTCGCAATTTCGATGGTCGCGACTACGTTATGGAAAAGGGAATTGTTGGTGACTTTGCATTTGTGAAAGCCTGGAAAGGCGATCATTTCGGTAATTTAATTTACCGCAAAACCTCTCGGAACTTTAATCCACCTGCGGCGACCGCAGGAAAAATCACCGTCGCAGAAGTTGAAGAATTAGTGCCCATAGGATCCTTAGATCCAGATCAAATTCACACCCCTGGTGTCTATGTGCAAAGAATTTTCCAAGGTCAAAACTATCAAAAGCGCATCGAACAGCGCACAGTGAGGAAGTGATATGCCACTCACACGAGAACAAATCGCTCAAAGAATTTCCAAAGAAGTGCAACCAGGCTTTGTGGTCAATTTGGGAATTGGCATCCCCTCACTGGTTGCGAATTATGTACCAGAATCCTTAGGAGTTATGTTTCAAAGCGAAAATGGCCTCTTGGGCGTTGGTCCTTTTCCTACAGAAGCAGAAGTTGATCCAGACCTAATAAATGCAGGCAAACAAACCATCACAGCCGTAAAAGGTGCTTCTTATTTTTCCTCTGCAGATTCCTTCGCGATGATTCGTGGTGGTCATGTGAACTTGACCATTCTCGGAGCCATGCAAGTCGATCAAGAAGGAAATATCGCGAACTGGATGATTCCAGGAAAAATGGTGAAGGGCATGGGTGGCGCCATGGATCTTGTGGCCGGTGCCCGGCGTGTGATCGTAGCCATGCAGCACGCAGATAAAGATGGAAACTCTAAACTTCTTAAAAAGTGCAATCTTCCCCTCACGGGACTTCGCTGCATTCATCAAGTCGTCACGGACTTCGGAGTCCTCGACATCACGAAAGATGGATTTATTTTAAGAGAATTTGCGCCAGACCTTTCTCCAGAAAAAGTTGTTAAAGCAACCGAAGGATCAATTCTGATAGCTCCCGACTGCAGGCCCATGACTTTCTAGTTTGCGAGTCCCAGCTATTTATGCTGGGCTAAGATCGATTGATAAGAAGCGCTTTATATAGACAAGGGCCATGGCGCACTTCTAAAATAGTGATTGATGGCAGGCCCCCTCAAAGTTCCTAAAGACAATTATCTTTTTCGCGAAGGCGACCCACCCGATGCCATGTATGTCGTAAAGAGTGGCAAATTTTCTATTTTGAAAACCAAGAATAATTCTGAAATCACTTTGGCCGAAATAGGTCCGGGCGCGATGGTGGGCGAAATGGCTTTCTTCGATGCCAAACCTCGCAGCGCCAGTGTCAAAGCAACCAAAGATGCAGAAGTGATCGCCCTTCCCTATAAAGCTTTGCATGCTCAGTTCGCAAATTTTCCGGAATGGTGCAAAGCCATCATGCGCACTGTGAACGATCACTTACGAAATGCCAATCAGCGCATTAAGGAATTAGAAAAGACCGGTACCAATGAAGGCGAAGTCTTCCCTCCACACACGATCACTAAACTCACCTCAATCCTAAATTTAGTCGGTCACAAATACGGCAAGCAAGAACCAGAAGGCTTAGTCATCAATGGCTTTACTTTGCGCCGCTATACGATTCAGGTTTTTCAAGAGGCCACTCACAAAATGCAAAAACTTCTGAGTGTACTGGAAGAACTCAAGATCGCAAAAAACGAAGATCTTGGTGAAGGGCGCTCTCGAGCCATCATCTTGCAGCCCGAACTTTTATTTGCATTCAGTGAGTGGTATACAGATTTTTTGTTTAAGGCTGACAAAGACAAAATTTCTATCAAAGAGGAAGAACTTAGGCTCATCAAGGCGGCGGTTCACTTTGGTAAAAAAGGCACGCCCAATAACAAAGGCCTAACGAAAGTCAACCTCACGGAACTTCAGAATGAGTCCATGCGTGAATTGGAATATTTAGTCAAAGTTGACGATTTCAATGCTCTGATTGAGAAAAAACTGATGACCGATAAAATAATGGAGCCCACCGGAATTTCCTCGCTGGTGGACGTAGCGGAACTAGAAAAGGTATATCCTTTTTGGAGCCTCATCTACAATCTGAAAAGAGTCCGATCCTAAAGAGAACTGACACTTGTCTGCCGACAGCGCAAAGGCACCGCCGCATCTTCAGACTTCTGATAACTCTCTCCGTTCAAGTTAAAAATATGAATCGAATTGGTTTTCGCTGCTTCAGATATCGGATGTCCGTAGGTCAAAATAATTTTATCTCCCGGAAAAGCCAAGCCATACTCAATCAGTTGTCGTTCCACTTGAGGAACAACTTCCGATAACTTTTGATAGGGTTTGATTGCGAGGGTTTGTATTCCCCAAACCAACTCCATTTGATTGAGGGTGCCCAGCTGATCGGTGACTGCAATAATTCTGGCTCGCGGTCGATAGGCAGAAATCATCGTCGCAGTTTTTCCCGTCGTAGTGAGGCAAACAATCACTTTCGCATCGAGCTTTAGTGCACTTAGGCTAGCACTCACCGCGATCGAACCAGGTATACCTAAAAATTCATTCTCCAGCGAAATTCGATAATATCGATCGATGGATAATTCCACATCTTGAATAATTTCATGCATGGTCTCAATGCACCGAGACGGATGCTTTCCACTCGCAGTTTCCGCAGACAACATTAAGGCGTCCGAACCGTCGATCACCGCATTGGCCACATCTGTAATTTCAGCCCGCGTCGGCCTTGGATTTTCCACCATGGAATCTAGCATTTGAGTGGCCGTGATCACTGGTCGATTGAGTTCGTTGCATACGGAAATAATTCTTTTTTGCGCGGAAGGTAATTTGGACTGACCTATTTCCACGGCCAAATCACCGCGGGCCACCATCACAGCATCAGAAAGCCGCACGATCTCTTCCAAGTTCTCGATGGCTTCAATCATTTCTATCTTTGCACAGATGCGTGCCATGCTGCCCGCCTTCTGCAATAATTCCCTCAAAATGCGAATGTCTTTAGCCTCGCGTACAAAACTCAAAGCTACATAATCCACTTTTTGAGCTATACCAAATTGCAGATCAGCCAAATCTTTTGGAGTCAGACATTCCACGGGAAGAAAAATTCCCGGGCAGTTCATTCCTTTGCGATCTTTTAAGAAGCCCCCAAATATCACTTCAGCTTGAACCAAAGGATCTTGTGCGCTGAGGACTCTCATTTCAATCAAGCCATCATCGAGAAGAATTTTTGATCCCGGCTTGACGCTTCTTGCGAGCTCTTTAAAATCACTGGGTATCAAACCCGGTTTACCAAGAACGGGCTCCATGGTGAGAGTGACTTTCTCACCGGCGACCAGTTGAATGCCGCCGCCTTCAAATTTTCCAACCCTTATTTTTGGACCTTGCAGATCCTGCAAGATCGTGACTGGCGCGGAAAGGTCCTCAGAGATGCGACGAATATACTGAATGGTTTTTAAGTGATCCTCATGGGATCCGTGGGAGAAATTGAGGCGAGCAACATTCATTCCTGCACGGATACAGCTTTCAATGGATTCGGGCGTGCGTGTGGAAGGCCCCATCGTGGCCACAATTTTCACGCGGCGATCTGCTAACATTCTTTAAGCCTTTCGACTAAGAGCTTTCACCCGAGCTGCCATATTGGCCACCTGCTCCTGATGACGCTGCTCCATTCTTGTAAGTTCTCTTTGATGATAATCTTCTTGCTGAGCCATCTTCGACTTAAATTTTGCCTCTTGGGCCATACGATCCGAATCTATAGATTTGTCTCTCTGACCCAGCTTTTGTTCGTAGGTTTCTCGCATGCGGTCCATCTCGACTTTGTTAGATTCTTTGAGCTTTTCTATTTGAGATTCATACTCATTGACAGCATCTTCCAGACGTCTTTGTGCTTTGTTCACTTGTTCAGTCAGTCTGGACTCCATTTTTGAGCGTATCGATTGAATTTGCTCCATTTGCTTGGCCTGTTGATCAGCCAAATTTTCTACGTAGTTGTTCTTCAAAACCTCAATGGATTTTTCATGAAATTGCTGCTGGTTCATTTGCCCTTTGGCAGACACATTTAAGATTTTGCGAATGCGTTCATCGGTCTGATTATTGTTTTGCTGAACTTGACTTGAGGTCGTTTGCTCCAAATTAGCGAATTCATCTCGTGCTTGCTGGTCGCGGATGTTTTTATCCAATTTGTTTCGACGATTAGTATCCTGAAGAATTTTTTCATTTTTGTGATTTTGAGTTCCAATCCGTTCATTCGCAAGAACCAAGATTTCATCACGCATACGATTTTTTTGACCTTCAACTTCTTGAATTCGGTCTTCGAACTGTTCCTTAATGTGTCTTTCCGACAAACTTTGAATACGATTGGATGAGATATTATCCAAAATCCGTTGATTTTCGATCGTTCGCTTTTCGATCTGCGCGGATCTCACTTCGCGATCAATCCTATTCATGGCTTGATCTTTGACCTTCTGTCCTGCCAGATCTATATCTTCCATTTTCTTTTGAAGAGTATCGTTGAAACGTCTTTGAATGGTTCTACGTTCAGCAGACAAGAGCTCTCGCTGACTATCGAGCACTTGATCATTCGTGGTTTGATTTTGTTTAATAACAGTTTCGAAATTTGATTGCTCCCTGGATCGATCGGCCCGAGCCTTTCTTTCGACATCGGACAATCGGGATTTATAATTGGCTTTCAGAGCTTCCATTTCCTGATTTTTTTGCACAGTACTTTTATCTTTGTCTGCATTTAAAGCTCGAACTTGTTCCTCAAATTTTTCACGAATCTTTGGACTTCGATCTTTGGCTGAACTTGACCTCTCTTCATTGATGCGGTCTGAAAATTCCTGATAGTTTTTTTCCTGCTCCCGCAATGAATTTGCATAATTCTGACTGAGATTTTGTTTTTGAGAGGTCGACAATTGGCGCTCTTTTTCAATCTGTGAATCATGTGCAGATCGCATCGCAACTTTTAAATCTTCGGCATCCTGACTTTTTCGGCGTATTTGATCCAGATGGAGGTCCTTCACGCGCTGAATTTCATTTTGAAATTTTTGTTCGCGAGCCGTCATCACTTCTTTCTGACGATCCTTCACTTCCTCAACCTGAGAACCATACTGCTGCTGAAGTTTATTCACTTCCTCAACGTGCTTCTGACTGGCTTTTTTAAGCTCCTTCCTTTGCCTGTTAACATTTCTCGCTTCACGAGCCTCGTATTCTTCACGAGCCTCTCGAATTTCATCTGCCGCGCGAGCGCGCTCACTTGCACCGATCGAAGACATCCCTGTCCCCTCCCTGTAATAGGGTCTAGCCCTTTTTTAAGGTTAGCACAGGCACTGAGCTGATTCATGAAATAAAAAGAATCCAGACGATTGGACTAAAGAGTTTTCTGGCGAAAAAGCTCGCGCAGCTTTCGATTCTCAGTCTCGCGGAGAGCCTTAGCTGCCTCGTCTTTTTTTCGGCGTGCTTCAATTGAAGCTGTATTGCGATCCACTTGACCTGAATATTCGGTGGCTGCAGTTTCAACTGCTTGGGTCCAGAGTAATTTATATTGCTGAAGGTCTGCAGCGAGCTCAGCTGCACTGCCACCTTTGATTTGCAACCATCTGGTGACAATCGGCTGAAAGTCGATAGGCTTCGCAACGCGAAACTGGACCAAAGACGTTAAGGGATCCAAAGGGCCAATTTCTTGAGACCAGCCAGAGGTCAAAACTTCCATTTTTCGATTTTCAGCTCGAACTTCCACTCGGCCATCAAGCACGTTAATTTGGATGAATCGATCTGTTCGCTTCAGATAAACCTGGCCGCGTGCAAGTATCTCCACAACTCCGTGTCGGAACTCTAAATTGCTCAGTCCGACAATTCCAATTTCGCCACTGACAAGGTTCAGCTTATTTTTCTCGTCGATCAAAAGCTTTGCCCCTGACTCTAAAACCAAACTCGAGGGCACCAGTCCAGAAGACAGTTCGACCTTGGCTCGTCGATCCGAAGAAATGGCGCAGGGTTGGACCTTTTTTTCTAAACACTGCTCGGGCACTTCAATCAATGAAGAGGCCTGAACAATCTGGGCCGATAGGAGGAGCATACAAAAAAATGCAGCTTTGAGGCTCAACGCACTTTCTCCAAGTCATCGAGTGACTTCTTTGCTTGGAGACGCAGTTGTTGATTTTCGAACTTCTTCAGTACTGTTCGATAAACTTGAGCTGCCTCATCATGGCGTTTGCGAAATTCAAAGATCTGGCCCATTCGAATCAAAAGAAAGCCTGTGAATTCATTTTCAGGATAGTGCTGAAGCATAACATCAGCTATTTCCAGGCAAGATTCGAACTCACTGGAAAGAAAATGACTTTCAGCTTTTAGAAACAGAACCTCTGGAAGATGAATCGAGTAAGGGTATTTCTCTTCGAATTCTTTGAACTTATGTTTCGCCTTATCGAATTCTTTATCTTGGAAATATTTCTTCGCATCATTCAAAATTGAAACAGAATAGTCAATACGGTGAATCGCGGCGGGGGCCCGCAGCTGAGTGCGCAAAGTTCGTTCCTTCAAAGATTTATCGGACAGATTTGCTATGACTGATTGCTCAAAATCAAAAAGTCTTTGCTCTGCGAGTTCCACTTCTAAATCACGTTTCTTCAGCCGGTCTTTGTAATCGGAAAGTTCGATGGACAAAAATTTTGAATCACTGAAATGATCTTTGGCTTTGCCAAAAAAATAAACAAAGAAGGCAGTCAAACAAGAACATAAAATAAGAAAAAGAGCCTCTCGATTCACAGTCTACTTATCGGAAACTTCTAGAATAATTGAACTCATTCTGGTCTATTTTGCAGCGATTTTAAGAAGATTCTGAGCGAAAAGCTGGATTTATAACCAATTTAATCTCATCTTGAGTCACAAATTTTTCACTCCTATTTTTCTTTGCAATATTCTTGACCGACTTTAGGCTGGCTTCTAGTTTCGAGCCTCTTCTTTTTGGAGATCACCGAATGAATAAATCCCAGCTTATTGAAAAAATTGCCGACCAGACAAAAATGACAAAGGTTCAATGTGAAATGCATTTAGACACGATGATCCGAATCATTGAGGACTCTGTGGCAAAAGGTGACGACGTCAAGATTGTGGGTTTTGGCACTTTTTCAAAGGTTAGGCGAAAAAGCCGCCAAGGCAGAAATCCAAAAACCGGTGAAGCTCTGACAATCCCTGGTCTTAACATGCCTAAGTTTCGACCGGGCAAAGAATTTAAATTCAAACTGAACTAGCGGTATTGAGTCGTCGAGCGAACCTTGGCCTCAAGATTTTTTAGATCTTTCCCTCTTTTTTCGAGCTGAGACTTGACCGAGGCAGGAACACGGGCGGAATCGGCTGAAGCCATTTTCTTTAACGATTGATGTGCCTGAGCAAGCGCCTGCCATGCATCCGGAAAGAAAAGTTCATAGCGTGCACTTTGCACAAGTTGCATTTCCTTAGGTGCTAGGCTGTCAACTTGCTTTTCAAAAGCAGACTTTTCTTTCTTCGTGACTAACTTTTGACTTCTTGAAATCGCGGAATTCATTCTGCGAATCAGTTCAATAACTTTTTTTCTTTCCTGCTGCTGACTATAAGCTGTCTGCTTTCTGTGGCGCTGCAATTTTGCTTTGAACGTCGAGGCATCTGCCGTGAGATTAATCTTTTCGTCAAAAGCGACCTTAGTTCCTGATATGACCAAACGATAGTTGCCCTCTGGGATGCTTTTTTGCTCCATTGCAATGGACAGTCGTCCATCAATCGCCACACTTTCCTGAAAAGACAAAAATAAGGATGGAAGGCCAATCACTTGCCCAGGCGGAGCATAGAACATAACTTTATAAATAGAGCCTTTTGAAAAAGCCCCCTGAATCGAAAGAATTTTCAATTGAGAATCTAGCGTCAGCTGAAAACTTTGATTTTTGACAGGAATCGTAATTGCCACGGGTTGGCCCAAACTACTTTCTTGCTCAACGGGTGCGGTTGGAGGGGCAGGATTCTCTTCCAGCCCAGGCTGAACCGGAGGCTGTGTTTGCTGAATCACCGCTACTGGATTGACTTGCGCTGGGGCCGGGGGCGGTGTTGCCTCAGAAGGAAGATTCACTCCGGTCGGAGCAGGAAGCTCTTGTGAAATTTGCTCTTGCTCTGCACTCTTGGGGCTTTTTGAACTTTGATTGAGAAATTTAAGAAGCAGCGGCTGTCCAAACCAAACCAATGCGCCTATGGCCGTCAAAGCTGTAATGAAGGGAACGATTTTCGAGCGCCCTTTCATTTTAGGTAAACTATTTATGTTTTGATTGTAGAACTCAGCCCCTGAGGCGAGTGGCAGTTCCGCAATTGCGGTGTCTTCCAAAGGCTCTTCGTGCTGAATAGGCTGTGCAGCCTTTTGTAAAGCTGGATTCGGTCGTGGAATCGGTGCGACTGGCTGAACAGGAGCCGGAGTCGGTATCACTTTGCTCTTAGTTGGAGTCGGAGTTGGAGTCGGAAATGGAGTCGGAGTTGAAGCTAAATCCATGACGACAGTCTCTTGCAATATTTCATCTTCCGGTGGTTGCATTTTTGGCGGCGGGCTTACAGATGTAGAACTCGAAGGAACCGGAGCACTTTTCGCAACCGTCGGCGCGGCAACGATTGGCGCAGTGAGGATTGTCGGAGAGACCATCGCTGGAATGACTTTGGGTTGACTCAAAATCGGCTGTGGCAGCGGTTTCGGAGCCGGCTCCTTGGGCTCTGCCGCTAGCATCAATGGAGGTGGCAAAGATTCCGCAACAGGTTCAAAATTTGCAAAATTAGATTCCGAAGGCTTTACCGGTCCAATTTTGTAGTTACCATGCGCAAAATGATCGAGCTCCGACAATTTCATCCATCGGCTCATACCTTGGGTCCACGCATGATCTTCGATACGAACCAAATTATGCTGCAGCATTTTTTGAATCTCAGAGACCGTAAATGGACCCTTTTGTCGAAAAAAAACTCCGTCGGATCTGTCTTCCCTCTGCAGAACAACCCAGAGCGAGTCTTGCTTGCTTGCTTGCGATGGCTGGGACTCAGACTTGATGGCTTTTAAACTCTCTCGCGCTTCGAAGTATGTCTTTAGCTCGCGCCACTGACTGGCCTCTTGCCATTTGAGACCCCCCTCTTGAAACACCAAGTAGTGTTTCAAAAGTTTTCCTTCACGGATCAAGGTCTCCATTTCAAGTGTGGTGACCGGTCCCTGAGCTTTGCCTTGATAATTCCAGAACCAGCTGTTCGACATTTTAAACCCTCGTCGTCCAACTTTAGTTTTTCACAACTTTTCCTTTTTTGAAACAAAAGGGTCTGGGTAACTATCAATTTGTTTTAGAAAGGCGAAATAAAATTTTTCAAATTGCCCTCGACTCAAGTCCTGCCTCAGCCATTCCAGAAGTTTTTCCGTTGAGACAAGCCCTTCATGATAGGCGAAATAGAGTTTTTCTCCAAGCATTCCGCCGAGCAAACGCGCAGCTTCGATGTAACTCGATCTGCGTATCTTGACCGCGGGTGGTAATTTAACTTCCTGTCCCTCACGCAGCCCCTTTTCGAAAATTTTTCTTCGCAGCGCCAACTGTAAAATCTCCCGACTTTCATTATTGGTTACTCGAAGCGCCAGCGACTGCTGAATATCTCTGATCATATCTGTTTTCCGGCGAGGGTTAACCACCTTCGTTCCAAAATAAAGCACAGCCTCCAACCAAATCAGTCGACTGAAATGGATTGGCCCAGCAGGAGGTCTCTGCTTCCATCCCGAAAGTCGAGCGTAGATCGTACCCATCGCAAGTTCGGAAAAATGATTCACCGAAGGCTTCGCTAAATAGGATCCGGCGATCTCTGGAATATAAAAGCTCTGAGAATTTTCAATCATGTATTTATAGTCAGCCAAAAGGTTTCGAGGAACTGCTTTCTCTAGTTTACGCCATAAAGAAATTGGCGGTGAAATTGGCGGCCCCGGCGCTCTCTGACGACCCTCATCGGTTGTTGTAAAAACCTCCGAAGAGCCCTCAGGTAGAGGAATTCCAAACTCTTCAGTATAGAGCTTTAGATACTGTTCAATTTGATCGGTATAATCCACTTCCTCTTCAGCAAAGCCTTCTCGAATCAAGTAGGATTCTAAAACATTTAGATAAGTTTGCCATTTCACCCAGGGAGGTACAGACAAGATACAAAACTTTTTTTCTGCCAACCGAACAACATCCACTTTCAAATCCAAACCACGATCCATGAGCTCAAAATATATTTTCTCTGAATTCTGAAAAATCTTCAGCGTTTTTTCTTGCCGAAGTCTACCTTCGATCTCTCGTGGCAGATGAGGTCCCGCCAAATGAAGATCGCCATAGATTACAAAAATGATCGAATCTGGGTGCTTTTCTCGAATGTTTGCTAGAACCTCGGCAGAATATCGATCTCGATAACGCAATGAACTCGCATCCCGCTGAGTCTGCTTTTTGTTGATTCCATAGATGGGAATGGATAGCGCTTTCGCCCAGCTAATTAAGGGCAAATAATGACTCCACGGAAAACCCCAGGATTTGCCCCACTCAATAATTGTCAAAAATTCACTTTCGCTCATCTGATCTTTTAAATACTTTTCCAGTTTGGCTTGATGTATCCAGGAAAAGAATTCTACGGCGAGGACAATCCCCTGCTTTTTGCGCTGTTTCTGATTCCATTCGTGGTAACTTTGCATCACCCGAAGCTGTGTGCGCTGAGACTGCTTCAGAGCGTGAAAGTCCCCCAATAACACGAGAGTACTGGCAGCCACTTCTTTTCGTAAGTCGGTCCGCGTGGATACGAGCCAATTGCCTTTGCATTCTTTTTCATAACTCGCGCGGTATTTCTTCAGCCCAAGAGATTCTTCGCCGAGCATTCTTTGAACTTGCGCATGAGTTTTTTGATACAAATGATAACGGATCCGAATCCATTCGTGATCTGCCTTTTTTTTAGAACTTTGGTTCGGCTTGCTTTTCTTGCGGCTTGGCATGTGAAGTTAGGTTTTCATGAGTATCAGTTGATTTCAACTCATATAACTGATCTGATTCTGATATGATAAACGGCACACGCAAGAATCCAATCACCTCTCTTTTTGTTTTACTAGCAACTTCCGTTCTTTCACTCGGCCTGCATGGCTACCTCGCACTTCAGCACTTTGGCTTAAAGTATGGAACTGCAGTGGGAGACAGTCTTTGCACCATCAACTCCACTTTTAATTGTGATGTGGTGGCAATGAGTCCTTACTCGGAACTCTTCGGAGTTCCCATGGCTGTGTGGGGAACAGCCTTTCATGTTATTTTTATCTTGTTCATTGTCAGCGCGATTTCAGGTCTTAGCAGCCAATCCGATCGAATCCATCGTATCATTCAAATTTTTAGCTTCTTTTCGTTTCTAGTGACTGTGGTGATGGGCGGAATCTCCCTCCTCCTCATGTCGACTTACTGTCTTTTCTGCATCGGAACCTACTTGCTTTCCATTGTCGGTTTGATCGCTGCCTTGGGACTGGGAAAATTACAACTCGGCGATATCAAGAACGATGTGTCCTTGATGTTCTCATCCGAAAAGTGGATTTTGATCATGTTCCTGCTGGTTCCTGGCTTCGGCTACCTCGGGCATATGATTTTGAAGGATCGTTTTGGTGGCAGCCGCGTTCAGTTTATGGTTCAAGAAAGCATCGCTGCTTGGAAGGCAGCCTCACCCGTTGCTTTTGATTTAGAAAATGGACTTTCGTTTGGTAAACCAGACGCAGCTTTTGTTATCGTTGAATTTGCAGATTTTTTATGTCCTCATTGCAAGTTTGCTTCCCCGACTCTGCATGGCTTTACTCAAGCGAGACCAGATGTCCGCTTGGTCTTTAAAATTTATCCTCTAGATGGCGCCTGCAATACAGAAATGCAAAAAGCTGGCGACGGACTTCGCTGCAAACTTGCCGGCCTTGCTGTCTGTGCAGAATCGCTCACTAAAAAAGGTTGGGCTGCGGCCGATTGGATTTTTGAACATCAAGAAAGACATTCCGTGGCTCGCTGGACTCAGGACCTCGCAGAAGTCAGCACATTGGTTGGCAGCACTTCTGAAGCCCTGAGTGCTTGCATTGAGGCACCCGAAACCGCCGGCAAAATAAAGGCGATGGTGCAAGAGGCAGCCACATCCAAGATAAGAGGGACCCCAGCTATTTTCGCTAATGGCAAGCTCCTCGAAGGTGGACAGATGTATGAGGTCCTAGCGAATACCTACAAAGCTGCAAAGGGATTGTAGAATCGAATTTGGATATTATAAACCGACAAGCTCCATCAAATAGTTGGCGGAGCTTGTCAGCCAGTCATCGATGACAAAAAATGCAGTGTTAAAGAGGCCATGACTGATCTCCTGAACAAAAGCAACCATTACAATTCCAAGCCCTGCAAAGACCAGTGCTCGAATAACAATGACAGTCGAGCGAATATCTTCAAGCTTCACATCGACCTGTATTCTTTCAATTTTCTTAAGCACAAACTTTAGTTCTTCGAAGTGAAAAAGAGTTTTCTCTTTGAGTTCATTTTGTTTGGCCGCAGTCAGGCTCTTAAATCCAGGAAAATTTCTTTTTGTTCGAATGGCGTTGATCAGATCGATCCCATGATTGGCATGCCTCTCAATACGGCTTCGTAAGGATGGATAACCGGAGTCGTTTTCAACAAAAGCATTCAAGTCTTCAATGGCTCGCTCGTACTTTTCATCAGCCACCAAGGTCAGGACATTAAATGATAAGGAATCGGCTCGACCGAAATCTCTGCGATCCAGCTCTAGGCGATCATGTCTTAAGGCAGGAAGTCCCATAGCCTCTCATCGGCAGGGTCAAAGAATCACTTAAAGGACCTTGGTCTAGTTCCTGGTTCTGGACTGTACAGACAAGACCAAAGCTTAAGACAATAAGAAAGGACCAAGGTCGGTCGCTACAAAACGTATTACGTTTCATTCCTAGGAGGAACGCCGTGGAAAATGGATATTTCCAGCCCTCTCTTTCAGATCATCAGTTAAAGATGATTGAACCTATTTCTGAGATCCCGCTTCCTAATCAGCTGCCCGCAGCTCCACAAATTCCCATTGAGCTCTTGAAATCCGCAACTGTGCAGTCTCTGATTTCTCAGAATGAGGATTTAAGTGCACGGCTGAACGTTGCAATCAAAAGACAAATGCTGCTCGAGAACGAAAACGAAATTCTGAAAACAAGTTCTCAGGGTCTTCAAACACAATTCGCAGCCTTTTCCGACCAAATTCTAATCTGGAAAGAGAAGGAAAAATTTTGGAAATCTAAGTACGAACAGTTAGAACAAAACTATTCTCAGCTCAAAGGCCGTTTCCCGGAGCTGGAAGAAATGGAACATTCCATCGGGCGCTATCGGCGCTATCATGAAAAAGTAAAAGTTCAGATAAAGCCCTTTATTCAGCAGCTGAAAACATATGCAGAAAACTTAGGCTCTGAAATTAGAATGCTCAATAAAGAAATAGAACTCAGGGAAGTGCGAGAGCAGCAGCGCGAAACTGAGTTTCTAGGTAAAATTGAAAACTTAGAGAAAGCTCTTCATGCAGAGCGCGAAAAGCAATTTATCATTGTGCAGGGCTATGAAAAAGCCCGCGAAGCCATGGTGGAGAAGGTGGAAGGCTACAGTCAGCTCCATCTGGATCTTGAACAGAGTCTTCAAGAAAATAAAAGACTGAAGGAACTTGAAGACGAATTGAAGAATGCATTGATTGTAAATCAACGTGGGACTGAATCTGAAATTCAATCCTTGAACGCCCAATTGGCTGAAATGCGCTCGGCTTGGATTCGGGTTTCTAGCCTTCTCGAGCAGCAGCAACAAGAAAGCTTGGAAAATTCACAACAACTGAATGAAAAATCGAAGCTTCTGGAGCAAGCACGACGACAGATGAATGAACTTCAGGCACAGCTGGACACCCAAAGATTGCTGTGGGGACAACAAAGTCACACGCTTGAAGCACTGCGAGCTTCTAATTTCGCACTCGAGCGCATCAACCGGGAACTGAGCCTGAATCGGAAACAGAGTTAAAGCTACTAATGGCTGTTTCTTCTGATTCGTGAAACTCCACTTTAGAAAATTGCATGCTTCCCAGCAGCCGAATAAATTCGGGCTTCATTCCTACTAGCTTTATGCCGTGAGGCCCCTTTTGATCAAAGCCCCTGAGTGTAGCAATGAAGGCTTGAAGTCCCGTGGAGCCGACAAAAGAAGTCTGCGCCATGTTGAAAACCACTTTTTGAGCCAAAAATTGACTGAGGCACACCTCTTTAAAAGGCTGGGTTCTTTCTATTTTTAGGGATCCTTCGATTGAAATGACGGCAACATCGCCTTGATACTTGAGCTTCGCTTCCATGCTGACCTCCGAGGGCTTTCGGGTTCCTATCGGTTGACTGTGTCAAAGCTTGAGCGTGCTAAAGACCAGAATATTATTGTTCTGTACCAGAGCCCTGTTAATATTGTCTCGGAGACAACATGGCTGAAGACAACACGAAGGCAAATCCACCGAAGGTCCTGGGCAAAAAGAAAAAAGAAGAAGATTCCCGCCTAAAAAAAAATTTGGGCGTGGTCCTTAAAATTGTTGAGGCTCCCCTCTTCATTGGAATTTTAATCACTTGTGTATTTTTGTTTTTGGCTTCCACTTTTTATCACATTCGTGGCCTCAATGAAATCAATTCAGAAGTGAGTGGTTTTACTCGGAACATTTTTAAAGCGGTTGAAGGTCTCGATTTTTTGCTGACGGATATGCGATTTATTCTTCGGGGGGAAAAGAAATCGGATACTCAAGTGGCCCTGATCACTATTGATGATCGGTCGGTCGAAGAAATCGGTCGCTGGCCTTGGAGCCGCGAAAAAATGGCTCAGTTGGTAGAAAATCTTTTTGGAAATGGCGCGAAGTCACTTGGCTTTGATATTGTTTTTTCCGAACCTCAGGAATCCTCCGTTCGACAGACTCTTTCTACCATCGAAGCCAAGACTAGCCTACCAGCCAATCTGCAGGAACTTTTCGACATTGAGAAAAACAAGCCAACACCCGACGAGGTCTTGGCAGCAACTTTATCGAAATATCAAGATAAAATAGTTATGGGAGTTTTCGAAACAGAAAGTTCCACCTTAGGATTTAAACCTTATCAAGACTACTGCTTGAACGAAGCCTTTACTGCGATTAATGCTTCCCAATTTGTTAAAATCGAAAATGTTTCTTTTGTGGTGGAGGATCGCGCAGATCCCTATGAACAAGTGGACTTCAGCAATCTCTTTCGTCCTTTGTTTAAAGCTATTCAAGGTCGAGCAACCGAGAGTGCCCTGATCAAAGAGTTTCAAGTGTCCACGACAGAGGAACTGACTACCTACGAAAAAAGAAAACTCAAGTACCTTTTGGACCAAAGCTTAATTGAATTTTGCCGAGTCTGGCTGAATCCAGAAGCCGATGAAACCTACCCAACCTCGGTGGCTTTTTTCGAATCTCTTCTTGAAACCCAACCCCAGTTTAAAGGCCTCACTGCGGAAGCGGCTATATTAAAATTTGAAAATACTGTGCTCAGTCATCCTGTTCGACAGAGCGAAGGCTGGACCATCAATCTAGAAAAGCTGCATGAAGCTGCGATCTATTCAGCAAGTTTTGCTGCCCAACAAGATTCAGATGGTGCGATTCGAGTCAATCCCCTCTTCTATCGAACCGGAAATCGCATTGGAACAAGTTTTGTCCCTTCCATCGCCTTGCAAACATACCTCGTCGCAAATCCTGGATATCAAGCTTCGGTTGCTATCGATATCGATCCTCAGCTTGCAAACCAGAAAATTATTAAGTCCTTTATTATTTCTGATACGGAAACTCAGAAGGAAGTCATGAAAATCCCTGTGGATGGACAGGGCCGCTTAAAAATTAACTTTGCTGGGGCCAGAAATATGTACCCTTATGTCCCTGCCAAAGAGCTCTTGAACGATAAGCCCACCATGAAAATCACTCTTCCTAAATACTATCCAGAATATAAACGACACTTTCCTGAAGAAGTCGAAGTGAATAAAGCTGAATTCATAAAAGACCGCTCCTTTATGGTTGGCGCAACTGCAGTGGGCATTTATGACCTTCGAGTCACTCCTTTTGATAAAAACTTTCCGGGTCCAGAAACTCATATGACCGTCCTTGCAAATCTTTTTGATCAAAATTTTATTCGCGTAGATCCTGATGAATCTACAAAAATGCTTTGGGTTCTTCTGGTCGCAGGAATCCTTTTGTCTGCGGCGGTCGCCTATGCTGGAGCGGTTCTAGGCTTCGTTGTGACTCTTTCTTTTGAGGCTTTTTTGGTGTTTCTGGATCAGTACTTACTAAAGCAGGGACTGGTCACGACGATGATATTGCCCGCCTTGCTTGGGGGCAGCATTTACGTTCTATTGACGCTCTACAAGTATTTTACTGAAGAGCGAAAGAAGAAATATTTGCGTTCGACTTTCTCTAAATACGTATCGCCAGCGGTCGTTGATGAAATTTTGAAAGATCCAGAAAACATTGAGTTGGGTGGAAAAAAGCAAAGAATGACTGTGATGTTCTCGGATGTGAGGGGCTTCACGACAATCTCAGAGAAATTAGAGCCTCAAGTTCTTTCCGATGTACTCAATCATTATCTGACTCCAATGACTCAAATTGTTTTTGAGAACAAAGGAACTTTAGATAAATACATGGGCGACGCAATCATGTCTTTTTTCGGCGCGCCCATCACGTTTCCTGACCATGCCCATCATGCCTGCCGCTGTGCTTTGCAGTCTTTGGTGAAATTAGCAGAAATCCAAAAAGAATTTCACGCCGCCGGGCACCCCTCCATCGATATCGGAATCGGAATTAATTCTGGCGATATGAGCGTAGGCAACATGGGTTCAGACATTGTCCGCAGCTACACGGTGATGGGAGATTCAGTCAATCTGGGTTCACGCCTGGAAGGAATTAATAAAGAATATGGCACCCGAATCATTATCAGCGAGTTCACATATAAAGATGTGCAGAATGAATTTGTCTGCCGCGAGGTGGATCGCGTTCGAGTCAAAGGAAAGCTTGAACCCGTGCGAATTTTCGAACTGATCGCCGAAGGCGCTATTCCCGCTGACTGGAAAGAATGTCTTCTGTCTTTCAATGCCGGTTATCAACTCTATCATGGCAAGGACTTTGCCGCCGCCAAGGAACAGTTCGAAAATGCTTTGAAGGCCAGGCCCGCGGATCCCGTGGCCGAGCTTTATATTGAAAGATGCGCAGATTACATTGCAGAACCTCCACCGGAACATTGGGATGGAGTTCACGTCATGAAGACGAAGTAAACTGGATGAGGCTAGAAAAATTCCTGATCCTCATTATTATTTTATTCTGCGGTGGTTGGTCCAAGTCTGCACCTAAATCCCGGCTCACAGTCTCGGCCGATGAAAGTTCACGAGATACCGAGCTTGAAATGATCGAACTCAAGGGCAATGTTCAAATTCTTTATGAAGACAAACATATCTCCTGCGATCGAGCCCTCGTTTCTCTGCGTAATAAAACGATCGATGCACAAGGTTCGGTGATTTATACCAGCCCCGAAGCCATCGTGGGAGGCGAAAAGGTTCTCCTAGATTATGAATCAAATACCGGTGTAATTTATGATGGCTATGTAAAAAATGGTAATATGCTGTTTGAAGGCAGCTATATCATAAAGTCCAGCGATAGAGACTACCTGTCAGAAGATGGTCGCTTCACGACCTGCAATAACTGCCCAGAGTCTTGGAGTTTCTCTGGCACAAGAGTTCGGGCAGAGCTTGGCGGCTATGCTTACCTGAAGAACTCGACTCTACGTGTGGGAGGCTTTCCTATTTTTTGGCTGCCCTATTTGATCGTTCCGCTAAAATCAGAAAGACAATCTGGCCTTCTAACACCCGAGCTGGAAAAGTCAGACTCGGGTGGCTGGACAGTTTCTCAAAGCTTCTTCTGGGCAATTTCGCGATCCGAAGATGCCACCTTTACTCTGAAAAACTATGAACTTCGGGGTTTGATGGGACTTGCCAACTTTCAATATATGCTGAACCCAGAATCACATGGTGGATTGACTACGGCAACGATCTCAGATCGCGTATTTGCAGATAGCAAAAGACTCAATGAATTTCGCCCTCGAGAAAACCAAGGCAGCCGGATCAATCGTTGGTATATAGACTACAATCACTACCACTCTTTGCCTGAAAGTTTTACGCATCGATTGCAGATCGCAAATGCCAGCGATTTGCAGTACCCCTCGGATTTCCTCACTCGCCAGCGGGGAGATTCCGCCATGGAAAATCGCATGTCGCTGTCTAAGGCCCAAAATAGAGATTTGTTTTTTGTCGATTCGGCATTCTATTTGAATCTACTTCAAGCCAATCCTCTGGCTAGTAATAACGATGCCATTCATAAAATTCCTGAGATCAGTTACTCTCGCGCTTTGACTCCGCTCGGGGCCGGCGACCTCTTCTACGATTGGAATTTTAATTTTTCCAACTTTTCCCGAACGGAGTTCGCTTGGGATGATATGAATAGTCCTTACGTCCAAGGCGGCGAACGTCACTTAAGCTCCACGGGTCCGAGCACAAACTGCTCCGGCCCTTCCTGGTGGGATGATCCAAAATGCTCGATCCTTCGAGACGGAGAATTTGATCCCGAGCGAGATATTATTCGAACGGGCCAAAGGCTGGATTTCAACACCTCTGTTTTGAAGGCAATTCCCATCGGGGGATCTTTAGACTTTGTTCCTCGCCTTCAGTATCGGGAGACCCAGTATCGTTTTCAGCTCAATGATCCATCGGTCAATGTCAGACGCTACCTACGCACAGAGTTCGGCCTCCGCACCACCCTTTCCAAAATCTATGAGGGGAGTCGCACCGAAGATGCAGATAATTGGTATTCTTACAAACATGAGGTTTTTCCAGAAATTTCTTTCACGCAAATTCCTTGGATTGACCACCCTTCACATCCTTTCTTTGGTTCACAAAACTCGGCCCCCTTTATTGCACAAAGAAATCTATCCGATCTAGATATCAACAGCCCTTATGGGCTTCAGTTCGATTTCACAGATCGCCTTTATGATCGCAAAATGCTGACCCTGGCCTTCACCAACAAGTTGGTACAAAAAAAATCCTCAAAGTCTTCCAGTGAACTGACCTTAACGACAGAGACTCGGAAATCTGAATACAAGCAAATTGTGTACTGGAAACTGGCTCAAAGCGTGGATTTTTATAAGGGCGAAATTGATTCGGAAGATCGAATTCCTGTGAATGAATTGCAATCCAAGCTGGAGATCAATCTGAAACCAATCACTTTTTACCAAGATTCAGTTTTTTTTCCAGTGCTCAATGTTGCTGATAGCAATTCGCGAGTACGCTATACCGATTCTTTACTTAATTTTTATGAACTTCAGCACATTCTCACTCACGAGAAAGATCCCTCTAAGAAAGCAGCTTGGAGCTCCAACGAGTACGGCTTAACTGTGAAACGTTCCACAAAGTACCTCGACTTTTTAGCTCGTGCCGCTGTGAACGGAATTCCGGATAGCGTGAAAGGACAAATCAACCTGAAGTCCTTGGGCTATGGCCTTCAATTCAAACTGCCAGGTGAATGTTGGAACTTTACATTCGTACAGATCAGTCCCTTGGATGGAGACAATCGATTTTATCTGTATGTCGACTTTGCTTGGGCCGGTAAACCTGTGCCTTCCTTGCCAGAGACTTTACTCAATGGGCACAATCTCTAAAAGGGATGGCTTCACTTATTTTTTTGGACCCCCTCGCTGCGCACAATCAGGTCCAAGCTTAGCGGTAAAGCCTTGCAGGCATTTCCGCCTGCGCCCGCCTCCATAGCCAGCGTTTCGACAGTGCTGTTTAATTTCTTCTTGGCATGCAGCAAAGCTATTTCGAGTCACCTACAGAAGGTCTTTGCAGGCACCCTCAATCTCAGCAAAGCGATCTTGAAGGCAAACCTCCTGAGCCTGCAAACCCTTTTGATCCATGCAAAATTGATGGATCTCCAAAGCAAAATAAAATTCCAAGGACTGATCTGGGCCACCCACTGGCTTTGCTCTGAAGCCATGCCTCTAATACCTTCAGGTGTCGGTGGCGCGGCAAGAAGTGGCTCATGAACGGAAGACCGCCGCTTGCCTGCACACAATGACCTAAGACTTTGATGATCGGACCACTTGATCCTTAGCTCCGCGATTAAGATCCTTCAAGACCGCGATCCTCACCGCCAATTGATCATCGCTGAGTCCGTTTTGAAAAGTCTGTGAGTGGAATTTGGGATCTTCGCGTTTCGAACGTAGAAGCTGGCGCTGAATCGGAAGCCTAAACTGGCGCTGGCGCTATTTTTGCGAAGGCTGAACAATTTTTTTAAAAAACAGTAGCGACTTATATTATTGATATTAATATATATTTGACTTCGCTACATATTTCTACTAGTTACAGTTGAAGATGAAGAAACGAGTTCGAAAACCCAGGCAACTATTGCTAATCCCCGAGGCAAAAAAAGTCTTTGGGGGCTCCTTGTCCAAAGGAAATCCCAAGGGCCGAAGGCCCCTGGCCTCAAAAGCTCCGCTGCACTTGGTGCTCAAGGCGAATCGGGGTTTTGGTGCGCGTTCGATGCTTCATCCAGATCATGTAAAAAAAGTGAATGCTTGCGTGAGAAAGCAGGCTGATGCCACTGGCATTCGTCTGTATCATTTCGTGAATGTGGGAAATCATCTGCACTTGGTGGTGAAAATTCACGATCGCAAGCAGTTCCGAGTTTTCATTCTCGCCGTTACAGGTTTGATTGCAAGACAAATGCTGGGGGCTGAGCGTGGACCAGGGAAGCTGGGCAGAGGCTTTGGCGCTGGCACTGGCGACAGAGTAGGACTAGCCAAGACTGAGGCAGCAGCTGGTTATTGGATCAGGCGGCCTTTCACTCGAGTGGCAAGTTGGGGTCGGGACTACAATGGGCTCGGTCAGTACATGTTAAAAAATCAACGACAAGTTAGCCGCTGGGGAAACGCGATTACTCAACGATTGGGCTCGATGGTGCCAGGTTTTGATCCGCACATCTCGATCGAGCCCTATTTGAACTCCGCGTGAAGTCCTGACCCGCCCGGAATTTCACGCAGGCGAAGAGCGAAATTCCGATGCCGAACCATTCCAATCCGATCCAACGAAAAATCGACACTTCGAACTGAAAGTCCCAATTCCAAATTCGCATTTGGCTTTTGATTTAGAAAAACTGCAGATCTTCTGCACATCGAAAATAAATATTCAAGCTGCTTTGGAATGAGAATCATCAAAGCAATCAAGGCACTAGCTTTTCAAAAACACACTCGCTCGGACTGTTTCAAGCCTGATTCCATGTAGTTGACCTAAAGTTTCAAATACTACTTTTGAGTTATAGACTGATTTTCAGATTCCAGGAAAGGAATCCCGCCCAGGAGGTCGGAAGCCACTCAAGGAAGAGGTGGAAACAAAAAGTTCTTGTGATTGTCTATCTCAAATTTGGGGGCCTTCGTTTGAAAAGGATTTCGGCCAAAGACCCTCCTGAGTGACAAGAATGAATTTGTTTTCATACTGCAGCAGATGCAGTGACTGATTGGTGAGGATGTTATCGGTAACTCAGGATCGATAACAAAGACCTCGAAGCAAAGACTTCTTCTTGATGCTGACGAATGCGGGAGGACAAATGCAAGAATGGTATGTACTTCAAAACAACGACAAAGTTGGTCCCTTCAATTTTGAAAACATAATCCAGAAACTGCAATCGAAAGAACTCTATTCTTTTGACTATGTCTGGACAGCTGGTCTGGATTCCTGGACACCGATAGCGGACATTCCAGAGTTCAGCGAAACTCGTATGGCCAAGCTGGTCACCCAAAAGGAACAGAATCAAAATTTCAACCAAAGAAAATCTCCACGTCTCGAAACAAACATCGAAATCATGTTTCATAAGGATCACCTTTTTGGTTATGGCCTCTTGGACTCTTTATCGGAGGGCGGAGGCCAGCTACAAATCGAAAACCCCACTCTGATTCCCACCTCAACTATTTTTGTACACTGTCGTGGGCTTGATTCCATAATTCAACCATTCAACTGTGAGTTTTTAATTACCAACAAAAGCTTCTCGAGGTATCGGATTCAGCACCGATCCAAACTGCACTATTCAGGTGCCTTCTCAAAAATTCCAATTCATGCCTTAGAACAGATTCGTTCAATGATTGAACAAAGAAAAACACAAGGAGGATAGAAGATGACCGGAGTAATGAATTTCATCGTGGACTCAGGGATTGTAGGCTGGCTGATCATGGCACTTGGTGTGGTCACCCTAGTTTTGATCTACGAACGCACTCAAGTCTTGTTTTTCAAATATCGCATGAACGTGAATGAGCTTTACACCAAAGTTCACCAACTGGTCCTTTCAAGAAAAGCAGATGAGGCCATCGTTCTTTGTTCTCAGTTTCCCCATCACCCGACAGCGAATGCCTTCAAAACGATTTTAGAAAAATCCGACCGTGATGATGATTCCATTTTTCAAGCTCAGGATGTCGCGCTGGCTGAACAAATGCCTTCCTTGACCCAAAGGATTCAGTATCTCTCCATGTTTGCAAACGTTTCAACTCTTATGGGACTTCTTGGAACCATCCATGGTCTGATTCTGTCTTTCGCGGCAGTGGCACAAGCCGATCCTGCGGCCAAGCAGGCCATGCTCGCAAACGGTATTGCGGTCTCCATGTACACCACGGCCCTTGGACTCGTCGTCGCAATTCCAGCGATGGTGGCCTACTCGATTTTAGTTTCTCGCCAGAACCAACTTATGGATGAACTTCAGGAAAAAACTGGAAAACTGACTGAACTTCTCACTGGCCGGATTTATTATCAGTTGCAACGAGAGAAAGTTTACCCTCAAGGACTCGGTGCTGAAACGGGTCGGTCAAATGCAGCGGCGCCTCCCTCTAACGTGAAATCAGTTTCCTAAGGAGGACCCGAATGAAACGCAAACACTTCCGTAAAATGGAATCGGAAATCGAGCTCGATCTGGCCCCCCTCCTCGCCGTGATGGTGAAGCTGGTGCCTGTCCTTCTTATTTCGTCGGCCTTCGTGCAAGTGGGTGTGATTGAGACTGAACTACCCCAAGTAGTCAAAGAATCCATTCAGGACAATAAAGACCAGCCCGACAAAAGAATTGAGCTGGTCCTTAAAGAAAATGGATCCATTGAAATCAGTCGATCCGCCAATGGAGCTTTGGAAAATTTCTCTCTGCCTCCATCTGCCTCCGGAGATTTTGATCTCGCTTTGGTGCGGCAAAAATTACTGGAACTCAAAGAAAAAGACACCACTCTTTTTAGTGTGGAGCTGAAGCCCGAAGCAAAGGTGTCTTACTCAAAAATTGTCAAGATCATGGATACGATACGTAAGTCTCCGAATGGAACAAAATTCACGGTACCAGGAAAGTCAGGAGCTGCACCCTTCGAGACTGACCTCATGTTTCCTGATGTCGTTTTTGCTAACCTCTTTTCGAAAGGATAAGGAATGCCCTATCGAAGAAAAAACCGGCTGCTTGAGCCGAAGAAAACAGGATTCGCTCTCAATGTCACTTCGATGACAGACATGTTTACTATCCTCCTCGTTTTTCTTTTGCAGACCTATGCCACGAGTGACGTGGAAGTAAAAATGGATGAGAACTTACGTCTGCCTTCTTCGAATTCGGATCTCAATCCCACTCGATCGGTGCAGGTTTCGATCTCAAAAACCGAATTGAAACTCAATGACAATAAGCTGGTTGGGCTTTCGGAGGGGCATTTCTCCCCGGCTGACATCGATCAGAATGATGGCTTTTCTATTTCAGCTTTGGCAACTGAACTCCAAAAACTCAGCGGGGAAAATGAAAAAGAGGAGGGAAACATCTTCGTTCTGGCGGATGAGTCACTTGATTTTGAAACCATAAGACAAGTTATGTACACCACTTCAATGGCCGGGTTTCCTAAAGTAAAACTTGCAACGGTCATAGGCCAATAAGAGGTGAATGAAATGAAAAACATGGTTTGTACTTTTCTTCTGCCGCCCCTCTTAATAGCAAGCTCGGTGCTTGCCGGTGCCGCCGACAACACACCATCCTCATTAAAAGAGGAAGAAGTTCGTGAACAAATCATTTATAAAGCAGAAGCAGAAGCAATACGCTCCATACAAAACATTCTGAAGAAGAAACAAGGCAGTCCAGAGGAAGCAGATCTTCAGTTTCGTCTTGCTGAAATGTATTTGCGCAAAGCAAAGACGGCTCGTTTTTTTGAAATGAAAAAAACTCTTTCTGCAGAATCTAAAAAAAATGTGCAGGAAGCGATTCTGGTCCTTTCACAAATAGTCAGCAGGCACAAAAATTTTTCTCAAATGGACTCAGTGCTCTACTTTCTGGGTTTCAGCTATCAGACCCTGGGTCAATCGGAAGCAGCTGAAAAAGAATATCTTAAGTTAGTTGATAAATATCCAAATTCTAAACATCTGTTTGAAACGCAAATTGCTGTCGGTGAAATCAATTACGACAAAGGACGCTTTGCTAAGGCTCTTGAATTCTTTCAATCTGTAGCTGACAAGACGGAAATTCCTTCATCGCCCTATGCAACCTACAAGTCGGCTTGGTGCCATTACAATATCAAAGACTCGGCGCGAGCTTTTGAAACCCTGAAAAAGCTGCTTGCCGCGACCTATACGAACTCCAAAGCTCAGGCATTTCAGGCAAGTCTTCGCAATGAAATCGTGAAAGATCTAACGCTTTTTTACTCTGATATTAATTCATCTAAAAATGCCGGAAGTGTACTCAAACCGATTCTACATCCGGAAGAATTCACACTTGCAATAAAGACTCTTGCTGGGATTTACTCAAGCCACTCTAGGCATAAAGATTCCATTGCATTGATTGAAGATTCGATGGAAGAAGTCAGCGCCCCTCAAGACCGGGCCGAGCTTTTTCTAAAACTTTCTGAAACTTATGAAATTACCAAACAACACAAAGAACTCACCGCCAATCTTTCTAAAGCTGGTAATGAATGCGCCAAGGTCATAGAAAAAACCAAATCCGATAATGAGACTTGTACCGGCAAACTGCCTCAGTATTCCGCGGAATTGATTCAAAAATTTTGGGACAGCTGGAAAAAAGGCAAAAGCGATCACCAATATACAACCAAAGCACTTTTCGAAAATCACTTGGTTCATTTTCCAACCGCCAAAGTGAAGATCTCCTTTGCAGATTTTCTTTTTCAGTCCCAAGAATTCGCGGCTTCAAGTCTAAAATATGAAGAATACAGCGACTCAGAGGCAGGCGATGCCTCGGAGAGTCTTTATTCAGCGATCGCAGCGGCTGCAAAAATACCAGCTAAAGAAGAGCAAAAAACCAGGCAAAAACATTTGGCTCAAAAATTTCTCAGCCGTTTTCCAAAAACGGTTCGCGAAATGGAGGTCCAGTTCCTGGCAGCAACGCTAGAATATGAAGCGAAGAACTACTCAGAGGCGGAAAAGCTTTTCGAACTTTGCTTAAAACATCCACTGAAAGAGAAGAATTTAGCACAACTCGAAATGATCGAAAAGTCTGAAGACATTCTTTTAGATATCTATAATATTCGCAAAGAATTCCCCAGAATCGCCAATTTTGCGACGGCAATCCTTGCCAAAACAGTTTCTGCGGATCGAAAAAAACTGATGAAAACGCTAATCGAAGAAGCTGATTATGCTAAGCTTGCTGAAACCCAGAGCAAGAAGGCCGATAAGTCTTCAGAAGAATATTTCGCTTATTTTAAGAAGCACCCAAATTCTAAACTTGGGCGAAATGCCCTTCTCTCTGCATTTGATGTGTCTATCGAACTGAATCGACCGCATTTTTCTCAGCAATATTACCACGAATTCTTAAAAAATTACCCGGAGGACAGTCTTCAAGCAGCATTGACTCGAAAGCTTGCCCTTCAGTGGATCGACTTTGGTCAACCCCGTTTGGCAAAGGCACTGCTGTCATCCTCTAAAGATCCAAAAGATCTTGAAGCAAAAATAGAACTGAACCTTCATTTCGGTTCCGATCAGGACTTGCTGGAGATGTTAGAGCAACTAGAGCAAAAAAGTTCCACAACAAATACCGCCGACAAAGGAAAACTTTACTTCAATCTGCTTCTGAGTCGCAGGGCACTGCCAGTTAATGATCCAGTGAACAAAATTTTGGAAAAATATTTGAATCAGGGCAAGCAGGAGCCCTACTTTTCCGAACTTCAAAGTCGAACGCTGGAACGTGAATTTGCCGTTTCCGAGCCTCGCCTGTGGTCTGATTATTTCGGCAAAGCTACAAAAATCGTAAACAACAAAAGCGCCCTACCCGAGGCACGTTCTCGAGCTCGACTGATCCAAGCCAGCATTCTGGAAAAAGAATTCATTTCACAAAGCATGAAAGCCTCGGATGATCGCCGAGAGCTTGTCGTGGCTCTAAAAGTTGAAAAGCTTGCAAAAGTTCAGGAGGCTCTTCTTTCTGCCGCCAATCTCGATCCCCGCCCAAGCAACCTTGAGCTCACTCAAAATAGACTAATAACAGTCTACAATCACTTCATCGAGAGTTTTAACGAACTTCCGCCGATTGCTGGACTTGACTACAAATCCCTCACCGCACCCATTGCGCAAAAGCTAGAAGAAGTGCTTGTGGCAAAGGCGGCCACTAAGACTGTCTCAAAACCTTCAGCCACTTCTGCTTTGAACTTCAGTCAATTTTCGAAAGATAAAAGTCTTCCACCCATGATACCATCTTCAAAATACGAGGTCGCTCAATTTTCATGGAGCACAAAAAAGGATTTAGATTCGGTTTCGAAGTGCCTCGCTCGGCCCGAAATTTCTATCTGCCAGAAAGCACTTGAAGGAGTGGCCAAAAACGAAATCCCCCACATCGACAGTCTTCTGGTAGCTACCTTGGTGGAAATTTTGAATAGAAATTCTAAAGGAGCTCAGTGGATCCTATCGGCCGCGAGCAAAAAGTATCCTGATATGGGTGCCCTTTATTATATTCGAGCTTTCGTTCCAGAAAATGAATCTCCAGGACAAGATTTAGTGAAAGCCGCGAAACTTGGGGTGAGCAACGAATTCACTCTGACGGCTCAGGCCATCGATGCGATGACACAAAACAATTGTCATGAAGTCGTCGATACGCAGAAAGCGAACTCTCTCATTTTAGCAAAAAACAACAGTTTCCAAATGGTTTTGAGTGAATGCATGGCTAGACAGGGTGATTCAGCTAAGGCTTACAAGCTAGCAAACAGCTTACCGACCGGAATCGGAATTGAACTGTCACTACTCGCGGCTCGGATAGCAGAAGACTTTCTGATCGATTTTTCAAAAGCACTTTTACACTATCAGCAGGCTCTCAAGCAAATCCAGAAAACTGATTCCTCAGGGAAAGAACTTGGAGACTGGCTTTCAACAAAAGTGAAATATTTGAAAACTTTGGTACCTGACCAAAAAGAAGTTGCAGTGAACTCAAGGAGTGATTCATGAAAATACTTGTCTGGTTCTGTGCTTTTGGTCTTTTGCATTTTCTAGCAAGCTCTGCCCAAGCAGGAAAAAAGAATGTTCGTAAGGTTCAGGAAGTCAATTTTTCTGAAATGAGCCTCAAAGGTGCAATTCGAAATCCCGATGGCTCCTACTTGGTTCAGAAAAAAGGTATTAAATTTATGCCCCTCTATGAGGTCCAGAAAAACTTTGATGAAAAAATTAGAAAAGGCGCTTCTTTAATAGATTGATCCGAAAACTAACTTAGGGACTGAGGAAACGGGAGAATAGCATGAAGCTAATTATCGAAAACAGCGATGAGCAAGGAAAAATCAAAACCTGGCAGTTGGATCAAACCTCCAAGGCCTACACGATTGGTTCCTCGGTTGAATCTGACATTTTGATTGCTCATAGTGCTATTCCGAATTTTCTAGGAGTCCTCGAATACAAAGACAACACCTGGAACTTTATTGATTTTCGGCCTCAGACGCTTTCACAAACTAAACCGCCACTTTTTAAAATTAGTGAGCCCACTCATCTTGAACTTGGTGACCAAAAAATATCCCTCAAGACCATTGCAGAAGAAGTTGAGCTTTTTTCTGAATCTCCTCGAGATGTAGATTCAACCCAGCAAAAAGGACTGGTCCAGGTGGTGATTCTTGCTAAAAATGGAGTCCGCCACAGTATTGATGCCCTCCCATTAGGTCAATCGTGGAAATCCCCTTACTTGGGAAGTTCCATAGTTGTGAACACTGAAATAAGTCAAAACTGGAAACGAACGGAACTGGAAGGTTTCACAATTGCGCAAAAGACCTACGCATTGAATTCCAAAGACCTTGCAGATATTCTTCGCAGCAATGCTGGCCAAGAAAAGGAACAAAAATCTCTAGTTCTTCATGGTTCGATTGGCATAGTGCTTTTGGGCTCAGCAATATTAACTTCATTTTTCTTTGGTCGCAGCTCGGAAGAGGTCCCTGTAGTTTCTCAGCATCAAATGATTCAAGAATTCCAAATTCCAAAAACAATACCAAAAAAAGAAAAGAAATCTGCGGCAGCGCCAGCTCCTGCAAGCAAACTTGCCGCTGTTAGTCCTCAGGCTGCAACAGCTCATCGGCCGACGACAGGAAGCCGCATTACCCAGCTCATTGGTAAAATTTCAAATTCAAAAGTGAAATCTAAAAATATCATTATAGGAAAGGGAACAGAAACCGGTATGGCAGTGAGTTCCATTGACAATCTTCGATCAGCTACGACAAGTGGTCAACTGGCAGCACAGTCGGGAGCCATCGGCGTTTCCACAGCGGGGGTTGGTGGTGGCAAAGCGGTCTCGGGAATAGGCAGCGTAGCGGGTGCCAAAGCCGGTGGACAGGGTGTGGGACTCATCGAAGAAGAGGGAGAAGTCTCCGGAGGCTTGGACAGAGAAGTCATCGCACAATACATTCGCCAGCAAATCGGTCAAATTCTTTACTGCTATGAACGGCAGTTGAGCGCATCACCCGATCTCTTCGGAAAACTTGCCGTACGTTTCACAATTAAGGCTGATGGTCGCGTTGATAGTCAAAAAATTGGAGAATCGACACTAAAAAATGCATCTGTCGAAGGTTGTGTCCTCAGCAAAGTTGGACAATGGAAATTTCCAACCCCTGAAGGTGGCACTCAGGTCATTGTGACTTATCCATTTTTCTTTAAAAGTACGAACTAAAAGGGAGAACGAAACATGAGAAGGATTCTTGTGGTTTTATTATTTGCTGCGGTGATACCGCAGGGCCTATTTGCACAAGCAGCGAAGGAGTCCGACAAGGTCGACCTCAAAGCGATCGAGGAAAAGTATTGGGCCGCGAAGGATGATGATTTAGGTGTCGTTCAAAATCGCGCTTTTTCGAAAACCGGTCGTATTTACGGCAGCATTGGAACGGGACCGATTATCAATGACGAATGGCTATTGGGACAGGTGTACCATCTCTCCTTCGGCTACTTTTTTACCGAACATTGGGGAGTCGAACTGGGTTATCAACAAGGTCAGCTTAAAAAGAATGATGGGGTGGACCGCATTGCCATTCAAAATGGTCTACAGCCCGATCACAATAAGTTCCTGACGGCCACCTCGATTTACGGAATCTGGGTTCCCTTTTACGGAAAGATGAGCCTCGTCGATACCAAAATTGTGTACTTCGATATGCAATTTGCTCTGGGCCTCGGAAATGTCAGTTATGAAAACCAAATTGATCCCTCTGAAGGTTCCAATTCCCAGCAAAACGCTTTGGGAGTTTCCTTCGATATCACTCAGCACTATTTCTTTTCCAATCACTTTGCGGTTCGAGTGGACCTTCGCAATCGGTGGTCGACTCAAAAACTTCAGAAATTTCGCCTTTCCGGAAGTTCGGCCACTGGTCGCGAACTGGGCGATAAAAAACAGCAAGACACCAGTCTTCAAATTGGACTTACTTTCTTTTACTAGGAGGACTTATGATCAGGATGATCAACTTTACATTCATGGCCTTGGTTCTGAGTCTGAGCGTGAACCTTTTTGCGCAAAAAAGTGACCAGAGCAATTTAGCTATCAAGACCCGGAAGAACAAAAGTGGGGTCACCTCTTTTGACTTTGCTAAGAACAAAGCCAATGGGAAAAGTCTTCGCAAACTGCCAAAATTGGAAATTCCAATTGAAACGACGGTCCGGCAAAGTCCAGCTCCTCAGGCGAGCGATTTTACAGCATTGAGCATTCAGCCAGTGGAACCCTTGGCACCACTCCGATTGCCGCTACATACGCGCGCTTCACTGACCACCAATAAAGGTGCTGTAATCCCACCTCCATCTGGACCAGCAACTTCAGTGTCTGCTTTAGAGCCACCGAAGGACCTATCACAGAATCTTACCAGTGTGACAACGGCCCTAGTTCTTAAGTCAGACGAGTCTGTGGAAGTTAAAAAATTCTACGATTACTCTCAAGATGAACTCGACCTCTTGCGTGCGATCATTGAAATTGAAAATAAAGAAACCCTACTCATGGGAATGGCTAAGATCTCCCTCCTATTACAGAAAAAGGCACAGAATCAAGACACCGTTCTTTTTCACTATGGAAATGCAGCTTGGAAATTGGGCCTGCTCGAAGAATCTCGCCTAGTGCATCGGCCACTTTTGAAATCTAAAAACCCAGCCATTCGTTTTGCTGTGGTCGAGCACCTTATTAAATCCTCTAGGAGAGGTGAAAAAGATCTTGTCGCCGATATCGAAAGCGCACGAGCACAAATCTCGGATGCACATGCGCTGAAAGAAGTTTCTAATTTGCCGGATCGGTACAAAATCAATCTTGCTAGAAATTTCGATGAAAAGGGGGACATTTCAAGTTCGCTCGATCTTTTGATGCTGGTTGATAAAAATGCGCCACTCTCTGCTGAGTCTCGATTTTTAGCAGCTATCATTCATTACAGAATCAATGAGATAATGGCTGCAGAGGACCTCTTGAAAGAGGCGCTCAAGGCTGCGGAAGATCTTTCAGATCAGGAGCAGCTACTTTCCTCCATTGCTATCACTTTGGCCCGCCTCATGTTTCAAACTGGGAAGTATGCAGAATCGAATGAGCTTTATCTAAAGGTTAAAAAAAGTCATCCAGAATGGCCTCAAGCAATGATGGAAAAATCTTGGTCCCAGATTCTGCTCAGTGATTTCGAAGGGGCGGCTGGAAATATGTTTTCTTTACATACGGACTTCTTCAAGCACACTTTTGCTCCAGAGTCCTACTTGGTGCGAACTGTGGGCTATCTAAATCTCTGTCAATTTGGAGATGGAATCAAAGCCCTGAAAGACTTTAAGACTCGATACTCAAAAATGAATCAGTTTCTTTCCCAAACCAGTCAGACTTCTGAAAAGGACCTGACCTTGACACAAGAAATTCGTAAACTCGCTCAATCATCGAGGGGCGCAGAAGATTTGTTTCTACCAAAAATGGTGGTTATTGAGCTTGCGCGCAACACGGATTACCTCCGCATGCAAAATCAGATCAACCAAATTGCGGATGAAGATTCACAGTTTGATAAGATGATGCTCAATCTGATTTCCTTAGAGCGCACCCTCAATCAAAGCCATGGAGAACTAGCAGATCAGCTCCGTACCTACAAAGATCGCCCCCCCAAAGACTCACATATCATTGGCGCAACGGAAGATAAGCTAGCTCGGGTCAAACTCGATCTTCAGGCCCTAAGAACTTCTAGAAAAGCGATGAAACAATTGAAAATTGATGCCCAATCTCGTTATGAGGAGAAAAAAACCACCTTGAAGCAAGCTGCAGAAAAAGTTCTCAATTCACGACTGAAAGCAATGAGTAAAGCTCTCAGTCATGATTTAGATCAATCCGAAGTCTTGAGTTACGAACTCTTTGCTGGTGCCAGCATGCACCTTCGTAAAGAAATGGAACAAGATGGAGCTAAAAAACAAGAGATCGCAAAAAATGAAAAAACCAAAGAAGAAACTCTGAGCAAAGGAATACGCTGGAAGTTCCAAGGTGAAATCTGGGAGGATGAGCTTGGTCACTTTCGATCATCACTCAAAAACGCCTGCGGCGAGTCCGAAGACCTTACAAAACAAGCGAATATTAATTAAATCAGGAGGATTTATGAAAATACATTTTAACCGACCCACAATCTGGCTTTTAATCTCTTTCTTTGTCATTCCGACGAGGGCGCAAGTGAGTGTTGAAGACGGTCTGTCGACTTTGAAGGAGAACGTCAAGAACTGCGAAGCAAATCTTGATAGCTATTCGAAAAACTTGAAACTCGTGGATGAGAATATATCAGCCATCGAAAAGTTCAAATTAACCACTGAAAATCAGTTAGATAGTGCCAGCCGCGAAACTTTGAATCAGAAGAAACGTCTCTCGGAAATAGAAAAATCGATTGGCGATCTGAGTAAAATTCAAGAAAGTGAAGATAAAAACATTCGCTCCGAGCAGGCGCAGATTGAAGAACTTGAAAAAAAGATTCAAGCTCTCAAAAGCAACATTCAAACTAGAAACCAGTATGTTGAAAAATCCAAAGCTGCCCTAAAAGACACTCAGGAAAATCTTCAGATTCAAAAGAAAAACTTGGATGAAGCCGGCCGCATCAAATCCCAGGTCCAAAAATCTGTCAATGAAACAGTAAACGAGCTTTCGAACTGGAAAAAGAAAAAGAAAGGCTATGAATCTGAAGTGAGCCGTTGGAGCAAAGAAAAGTCTAAGCAAGAAACTTTACTTTCTGACTATCAGAAATTGGCTGGAAAATAAATGGAACTAGCTTTCTTTTAATTAACCGGCTTTTTTCTTCGCTGGCGCATTGATGTATTGGCCGATGGTTCGTCCTATTTTGCTGAGTGGGGTAACTTGCATGACAGCTCCAGCTTCATAGGCAGCCTTCGGCATTCCATACACCACACAGCTTTCTTCGTCTTGCCCGATAGTATAAGCTCCAAGGTCACGTAGATTTTTAAGTCCACGGGCTCCATCTGAGCCCATGCCAGTGAGTATGACTCCAATTGCGTTTTTGGCATCTTTCATTTTGGCGGCAGAATCGAAAAGATAATCAACGGAAGGTTTATGACGATTGACGGGTTCGTCTTCAGTCACATAAACGCGCATCTCGGCCCCACGCTGCTTAATTCCCATTTGCTTACCGCCGGGAGCAATCAGAACCTGATTCGGTTTGACTAAATCACCATCAGCTGCTTCTTTGACTTCAAATTTATAAAAAGTGTTCAAACGATCTGCCAAGGCTTTTGAGAAAACCGCTGGAATGTGCTGAACAACAATTACGGGGGGAATCGAATCGGGAAGTTGATAAAAGAGGTTTTTAAGTGCCTCGGTCCCACCAGTTGAAGAACCAATTAAAATTATATTCTTTCCATTTGCCCAGGGTTGCCCATCAGGAACTGTCTGAGTCTGGCGTTTATCCTCAGGCGCCGGTGTCGTGCGACTGGAGCGGCGAGCTCCCAATTTACCAGCAAGCTTTACACGCTCGATGAGAAAAGCTCCGACTTGATTGATCTCATTGAACGAGGGCTTTTTAATATAGTCAAAGGCACCGATTTCCAAAGCGTCAAAAACATAGGGCCCATCTTCTTCAGACAAGGAACTAATCATAATTGTCGGTATTCGATATTTCGGAAGAATCTGCTTGAGAAGTTGAACTCCATCCATTTCGGGCATATGGATGTCCATGGTGATCACATCGGGCTTATTTTTTTGAATGAAGGGGTCTACTTTGGAAGGTAAATCCAGGGAGCCAATAACTTCAATTTGAGGATCACCTTGCAAAATATTTTGAAGCAGCGTTCTTACTGTTGAAGAGTCATCAACAATCAGAACTTTCACTTTATCAGATACATTTTTATCGACGCTGACAGGAGCCGCGACAAGCACCTCTGAAGGTGATTCTTGGCTTAAGCTCAACTTTAGTTTTTTCTGATCGTGATCATAAACAACATCAAAAGAGCCAGAGCGTTCGATTTCCTTAATCACCTTAAGCTTTCGTAGTGATAAATGCTCTGAAGCTTTCGTCAAAAAATCCTGAGGTCCAATCAATTTGAATTCCCAATCTTTTGAAGATTGCATATCAAACTGATCAAATTCAGTCGTGGACCAGGTATTAAAAATGAAACACGCCTTGGGCACTCCATTTTCCAAAGCCAAAAGGACACCCTGTCGGTTCAAATGCCAGGTCATGTTTGCAGACAACGGTGAGTGTATTTTAATCATTGCAGCACCTACCCTAAATATTCTTCGGCCACTGAAAAGTAGCTGGTTAATGGAGCCACATGCCCGGCTAGATCCTGAAGCTCTCCATAGGTCTGAGCATTATCTGCGCCGGAATCTTCTAAGAATAAACTTTGAGAACCGATCGAAACAATCCATTCCTTCGCTTTACTTGTCTGCACTCCCCACACGAGAGTGGAGATTTTCTTCGAACCTAAGATAGCCTTTAGCTTTGCCTGATGCGCATTAAAATCCAATAAGTAGACTCCACCTGGCTTAAAATCAGTTGAGTTGATTTCTACCTTTGCAGAGGTTTCTTTTGACATCTCCTGGGCAACTGCGTGAATAGCACCGCCCATTCCTTCGGCCAAAAAAACCAGAGGTGGTGAATTTTTTTCTAGGTTCTTCAAGACAAAAGATACTTTCCTTTTGTGCTGAAGGGCTCCCAAGACCAAGTGAACTTTATTTTCAGGATCTGTGACTTTGTATTTTCTTTGAAACTGGAAATCCAAAGTTGAGGCAGAAGCCAATGCTTTGAACAGCACTGCCGTTTTGATTTTTGCACGAATTTCGTCGCTGCGTTCTTCTAAGTTCGCTAGAGTCGGCTTTTCAATATAGTCTGAAGCCCCCAATTGAATCGCCTGACCAGCAACTTCCGAATTGTCTCGGTTCACTGTTGAAACCATTATGACCGGAGGATGGCCATTCTTCATTTGCGCTTTAAGATAAGAAATTCCATCCATCTCAGGCATATGAATATCTAAAGTCATCGCATCCACTTTGAGAGTTTTTAACTTCTCAATAGCTTCTTTGCCGTTCAAAGCTGTTCCGACCACTTCGAAGCCATTTTCCTTAGAAAGAACTTTCTTCAAAATTGAAAGAATCGAAGCCGAATCATCGACACAAAGAACGCGAATGAGTGAAGCCGAGGCTTGGACCGGAGCTCGCGGCGGAGCAGGCCGTGGAGCGCTGGCATGAGCAGCAGCAGGAGGAGCTTCCACTTTCGTTCGAATGGGTACGATGTTAGAGCTAGGATTCGCATTTAAACGTCCATAGGTTGCTGGGCCTAAATAGTCGAGCGCCATGTTCAAATGAGAAAGTGATTCCGAAATGCCTACGAACAAAAACCCATGCGGATGTATTTTTTGCATCAAATAATTAACACATTTTTTTATTTGATCATCGTTGAAGTAAATGAATACATTCCGGCAAAAAATCAGATCAAAGAATCCAGGATCTTTTTCGGTCTCTGTCTTTACCAGGTTAAAAACGCCAAAAGAGCAGCGTTCACGAACTGCCGTTCGGATCTTTGCGTATTCAGCAATTTCACCTGATCCACGGATCCAGTTTTGTCCCATATAAACAGCAGGAATGGATTTTAACTCCTGAAAGTGATAAACGCCATTAACGCCAACTTTTACGCTTTCAGGATCTACGTCTGTTCCGTAAACTGAATAATTTAAGTCGGGAGCCAGCTGCCGCAAATGATACTCAAGAAATGTTGCAATTGTGTATACTTCTTGGCCGCGGCTGCAAGCAGCACTCCAAACACGCACCGTTTTATCTGGTCGTTTTCTAACTTCAGAAATGATTCGAGCAAAACCTTCTCGAATCAAGAATTCAAAGTGATTGAACTCTCGAAAAAAATATGTGTGATGCGTGGTAATCAAAGAAAGCAATTGAGTGGATTCAGCCGAAGCATTTTCACGAAGATAGGTTAGGTATTCCTGACCCTCCTGAATTCCCAGTCGTATCATTCGAGATTTCAGACGCGATTCGACCATGGTGTCGGATTTCCTCGATTTGTGCCAGGCGATTTCCTGATCTTGTGCCACTCCTAAAAACCTGAGCAGCAGTTAGTGTTGCGCAATTTCCTGTGGCACAGATTCAGTGTCAACTTTTTCTTGTTGA
>Ga0247843_1001203_pt1 | contig 54621 bp, 48 predicted proteins | sample LaCruzMarch2017__FD_192420 | JGI IMG/M metagenome (GOLD analysis project Ga0247843, IMG submission 192420) | Freshwater microbial communities from meromictic Lake La Cruz, Castile-La Mancha, Spain - LaCruzMarch2017_8m | ecosystem: Environmental > Aquatic > Freshwater > Lake | place: Spain...
GTTCTTTTTTTTGATTTTTCCATATGCAAAAAAAGGATATTGAAACGACTTTCAATATCCTTTACTCAAACCCTTTACTGTATTAGGTTGCAGGCATTTTTACCAACTATTTTTTGCTATTATACCTTTTCTAGAATTTTGATATTCAATACTATTGGATACTTTTTGGCTTAGTTTTTCAATACAGCTTCTGCCGTTGTTTTGGTAATCTAGTTTTTCGGCATTGTTTAATAATATAGGGACTTCGTAGATAGCCACTGAGCCACAAAAAACCTCAAGCACATAGTCGGTATGATGGCTATATAATATCCAACTATATGGTTCCGATTCTATCTCTTTTAATATGACTTTAAATACTAGCAAAATAAAGTTTATTTATGTTTGCCATTTAAATAATTGATAAAATCTGAAATAGCATTGTTTACTAAAATGTATCGTTTCTTGTTGGTTTCGTTTAAAGTCATATTATCATTTAAAAATACTTCCTTTTCATTTGCTAAATAATGAATTTCCGTTGAGCTTTTATCATAAATAACTTCAGGTGCTTTGGCATCCGACTTCGGTGATTCAATCAACAAAATTTCAGATGTGTTTAATGCATTATACAATTTTAAAATTTCGGCTGCCATCTCTTTTCCGATTATTTTATTAATCGTGTCTCCTTTTTCATCATAGTGATAAGATCCTTTATTCCCTTTAATCTGTAGCTTTACAATTTTATAATACATCCCTCCATGGTATTTATAATCAAAAACAAAATCGTTCGGTAGTGCCTTAGCCTGACCAATAGATGATTTGTATGAAAAAGAAAGAAGCAGGGCAAAAAGCAGATTTTTATAATTCATAGAGTATGTTTTTAGTTTATTAATTTTTAAGTAGTTCGCAATTCATTTCGCCGAGTTCTTCTAAATTGCTGAAGATAAGTTCGCTAAATAGCCCTCCGCCATTATTTAGTTTATGAAGATATATGTAGCCGAAATAACATTTTTCGTTTTTTGTGTAGGTAATATTAAAATCGTAGTTTATTCTTTTTACCTCCTTAGTATTTGGGTCGATTTTAGTCTCTTTTTTAATCGAGCTGATATGTTTTATATCGCATGCTGGGTTAAATTTTTTAAATTGATTGATAGCTTCTTGTTTTTTAATGTCTAATGCTTCTTCATCAAAAACGGTTTCGCAATATACCTTGTTTACATGCTGGTATATATAATGTTGCTTATGTCTTTTTGATTCAGAAGGATATCTTTTCTCTAAAATGGTTGCATTAAGATTATTAATGTTAAGGTTGTATTTTAATAAAGTTTTTTCATCTTCAGCATCTTCGTTTTCAGATATGTTCAGTAATTTTAGAGTTAACAGTGTTTTTATTTGTTTTACTTTTTCCTCGCTACAAAAGCTAATTAGCTTTAAAGCATTTGATTGATATAAATCGCTAAATCTTAAAGCATCTGGAAAAGAGGAATTGGCATTAATATCGGGTAATAAATCAAAAAATAGGTAAGTTGGTCCGCTTCCATCAGCTGTATAATTAACCGCATAGGCAGTTATTTCAATTGGCGAATCTTGGTTTTTCGACACTTTTGATAATTCAATCTTTAGTTTTGCACTAACGATTCCAAACCAACAATTTTGAGCATAGGCACCAATATTAATGAGGGTACTCAAGGCTTTACCATTATAATCTTTATGATAAAAAAATATATTGGAAATGTTTTTCGGTTTTAAAACAATGTCCCAAAATGAGATGTTTTTAAGTCTTATGACCCCGTATGCGAATCCAGAGGCAGCGTCAATTTCGTGCAACGAACTGGATATTGCCATGGAAGTATCTGATACTTGCCAAGGCTTGTCAGTAATTATTAAATCTTGTGCATGTATAATGTTTATAGAAATTATACAAAGTGCGATATATAATTTTTTCATTAAAATTCTTTATCAAATTTAATAATTATCCCTATTTAAACAAATTTGTTAATTGGTTTAGAAATTGTTAGTTCGTTCTATTAGCTATTGGGATTTGTCGAAAACATTTGTTGGTTAATAATTATCTCGATGACGTTTCGATTCTCACTAAACTTGAACTGACATTAAATATATTATTTTTTTATTTAGCTTGACTTTCCTTAAATTTGATAAACAAAAATTAACTGCATCTGTTTTACTTAAAACAAATAAACCATGAGTAACGAAATCCCTCGCCGCAATTTTTTAAGTCGTTCGTTATTTGCTTTAGCCACAGCTATGGCAGCGCCATCTGTATCATTTTCCGAATCATTTAAAAAAGCTTTTCAATCTAATAACTCCGTTATGAATCCTATATTATCAACTAAACCTCTTGGTTTTCAATGGGAAACCGCTGATCCCTTTTTATTTTGCGTACACCATGAAGACAATTTTCCCAATGGAAACGAGCAAATGGCTCCAGATGCTAAATATCTAAATGGTCGCCACATGGGGGATGATTTTATTATTAAAGATGGTTTTAGAATGTATCATGGTAAATCCGTCCCAGGATTTCCTGGGCATCCGCATCGTGGCTTTGAAACAATTACCGTGGTGAGAAAAGGAATTGTGGATCATGCCGATTCGATGGGAGCAGCAGGGCGTTATGGTAATGGCGATGTGCAGTGGATGACAGCAGGTAAGGGCGTGCAACATTCTGAAATGTTTCCGTTAATTCATGCGGATAAAGAAAATACAATGGAGCTATTTCAAATTTGGTTGAACTTACCAAAGAAACATAAAATGGTAGAACCTCATTTTAAAATGTTTTGGAGAGAATCTATTCCAAATCAAATTCATATAGATGCGACTAATAAAAAAACAGTTGTCGAAGTGATTGCAGGAACATTAGATAAATTGCAAGCACCAACACCGCCGCCAGATTCGTGGGCAGCAGATACCGCAAATAAAGTGGCAGTTTGGAATTTAAAAATGGAAGCAGGGGCAAGCTTCACTATTCCTAAAGCATCGGCTGGTATTAACCGTACTATTTATTTTTATGAAGGAAAAGATATTACGGTGGCCGGCACCGTTATTTCTCACTACCACGCTATTGAATTAAAAGCAGATGTGGATGTGGAAATTAAAGCAGGTGAAGAAACCAGTATTTTAATGTTACAAGGCAAACCAATTGGTGAACCTGTGATACAATATGGTCCGTTTGTGATGAACACAAAGCAAGAAATTAACGAGGCTTTTGAAGATTACCATAAAACACAATTTGGTGGTTGGCCTTGGAAACGCTACGATCAAGTGCATGATAGAAACAAAAACCGTTTTGCAAAATACGCTGATGGTAAATTAGAAGAAAAGAATTCATAGTTTAAACTTTAATTAAATGAAAAAAATAGTAAGCTTATTTGCAGTATTAGTGTTGTTCTTCGCAATGTTTATTTCTTGTAAAAAGAAAAACAAGGAAGATAATCAAGTATCCTATACACCGTCTTGTTCTTCAAGCACTCCTTCATTTTCCGCTACCGTGAAGCCTTTAATTCAGAGCGCTTGTGTTAATTGTCATAGTGAGTACAGCACGTACGCTCAAATCAGTTCTTCTTCAAGTTCAATTCGTTCTAGCATAGTAAGCGGCTCTATGCCAAAGGGTACAACTTTATCTGAAGGTCAAAAAAACAGTATCGTATGTTGGATAGATGCTGGAAAACCGAATAATTAATTTATTTTAAAGGTGTTTCTCCCAAAATCCACATGGCTTTTTTTGCTCGTTTTAATTTTAAGCTAAATGCATCAATCGAAAATTTTTGAATATGATCAACCGCTTCATCAACCGAATCGGTAAACAAAATCAATTGTAAATCCTCTTGATTAATCGTTTGCTCTTGAGCCATTTTTAAAATATGAGCGATTAAACTTTTATGAAAATCAACACCCATAATCACAATAGGAAACTTTTCGGTTTTATGAGTTTGCACTAAAGTTAAAGCTTCAAAAAATTCATCTAAGGTTCCAAAACCACCAGGCATCACAACAAAGGCAAATGAATATTTACGAAGCAATTCTTTTCTTACAAAAAAATAGTCGAGGGTTACAAAAGTATCTAAGTAGACATTATGAAATTGTTCTTTTGGTAACACAATATTGCAACCTATAGAAAGTCCGTCAACATCTTTAGCACCTCTGTTGGCTGCTTCCATGATACCTGGGCCACCACCGGTCATAATAGCGAAACCTAAATCAGCAATTTTAGAAGACACTTCTCGAGTTAATTTGTAATAGGCATGATCTTCTTTAAATCTTGCTGAACCAAACACCGTTACGCATGGACCAATAAAATGCAATTTACGAAGTCCTACAATTAATTGATGGAATACGCTAAAGGCATATTTTAGCTCAGACCAACGTGAGCGTGGGCCATCTAAGAATTGTTTTTCTTCAGGATGTATGTCTTTATTCATACAGTAAAAAACTAAAAGCCTTTTAAATTAATTTCGTTGCCATTAATTTGTGTCACGTGTTTTCCCATCTTTTTCTGAATCACTTTAAAGTGATGTTCTTCTTCAGGAGAAATTAAAGAAATAGCTTCTCCAGATGCTTCGGCACGACCAGTTCTACCAATACGGTGAATGTAATCTTTAGGCGAACGAGGTAATTCATAATTAATCACATAAGGTAAAAACTTAATGTCGATACCACGCGCCATTAAATCGGTAGCTACTAATACTTTTACTTTGCCCTCTTTAAAAAAGTTTAAGGCTTCGTTTCTGGCTTCTTGACTTTTTTTACTGTGTATTGCAAAAGCATCAACACCATTCTGACTTAATTTTAAAGCAATAGCATCCGCTCTGTGAACAGATGAAGCAAATACCAATACTTGTTTTATTTTTTGTGATTTAATAATATAACGTAATAAAGGACCTTTTTTTTCTTCAGCAATTAAATAAGCAAACTGCTTTATTAAATCTAAATTTTTGACTTCTTCTTCAACTTTAACAACAACTGGGTTGCGTAATAAATTACGATTGATGTTATTTAAATCATCACTTAGTGTGGCCGAGAATAAAAGGTTTTGTCGCATTTTAGGAAGCAAGCCAAATATTTTGCTCATCTCTTCTTTAAAGCCCAAATTCAACATTTTATCAGCTTCATCTAATACTAATATTTTAATGGCTGATAAAGACACTGCTCTGTTAGAAATTAAATCTAATAACCTTCCTGGAGTGGCTACTAAAATTTCTACACCTTGCAATTCAATCATTTGTGGATTAATAGATACTCCACCGTACACCGCCATACTTTTTACCTTGTTAGGTAAATTAGCACTTAATACTTTTACGACGTCGCATACTTGTATGGCTAACTCACGCGTCGGTACTAAAACCAAAGCACTTACATGTCGGTTTTTGGAACCTACACCATCTTGAAACATTTGTAAAATGGGTAACACGAAGCTCGCAGTTTTACCCGAGCCTGTTTGCGCAATTCCTAAGATATCTTTTCCCGCTAAAATTGCTGGGATCGCTTCTTGCTGAATAGGGTAGGGTTGCGTATATTTTTGTTCGGTTAAGGTTTTTACTAAATCGGTTGATAATCCAAGTTTCGAAAAAGGCATGTTATGTTTTTTGATTGTAAATATACTATATATTATATACGCTGATGACACTGGTTTTCTATGATCAAATATACTTTTTTTGAAACTTGATAAATATCCAAATCATATAAAATCATAAACAATCTGCGTTATCTGCGTTCTATTTATTATACACTATATTTGCACTTTATAAAAATCTCATGAACTACACATCTATCCTTTCGCATTTTAATATTACTGATCTCAACCACATGCAGAAAGCAACTTTGGAAGCTATTCCTAAACCAAACGATGTGGTGTTGATTTCTCCTACGGGTTCAGGAAAAACATTGGGATTTTTATTGCCAATCCTTCAATTATTAGAAGAAGACAAAACAGGTGTACAAGTTTTAATACTAGTTCCTTCACGCGAATTAGCTATTCAAATTGAACAAGTGTTTAAGCAAATGAGCACCCAATACAAAATTAATTGTTGTTATGGAGGACACTCAGTTCGTATCGAAGAAAATAATTTTCAGCATCCACCAGCAGTATTGGTTGGTACACCAGGTAGAATAGAACATCACTTGCGTCGTAAAAATTTAATCGTAGATGATATAAAAACATTGATCCTAGATGAGTTTGATAAATCCTTAGAGTTTGGTTTTAAAGACGAAATGGAATTTATTATTGGAGAATGTAAGCACTTAAAAAAACGCATCCTTACATCAGCCACCGCTTTAAAAGAAATTCCAGATTTTGTTGGTTTAAAACACAGTGTAGAGTTAAATTATACCACCGAGCATAAAGAAATGAAATCGGCTTTAGTGGTAAAAGCAGTCAGGGTAGAAGGTGATGATAAATTAGAAGCTTTGATGTTATTGTTAGGAAAGATTAATTCTAAATCAACGATTGTATTTTGTAATCATCGTGAGGCTGTGAATCGTATCTCGGAACAATTAGAATTACATAAGGTAGATCATGGTTATTATCATGGTGGCTTGGAACAAATTGATAGAGAAAAAACATTAATCAAATTGCGCAACGGTAGTATTAATTTATTAATCACTACCGATTTAGCAGCGCGTGGTTTAGATATACCAGAAATTGATGCAGTGATTCATTACCAATTTCCTGCAACGGAAGATGTGATGATACATCGCAACGGAAGAACCGCTCGAATGAACGCCAACGGAACCGCTTATTTTTTACTAGACATTAATGACCATTTACCGAAATTTTTAGATGTTATTCCTGAAGGAGAAACCTTACCAAAAAAATTAACGCTTCCTGCACCATGCGAATGGAAGACTTTATACATTGGCGCTGGCAAAAAAGACAAAATTAATAAAATGGATATTGTGGGCATGTTTTTGCAAAAAGGTCAATTACAAAAAGATGAATTAGGAAAGATTGAGGTTTTAGATCATTCGGCTTATGTAGCTGTTAAGGCTTCTAAAATCATGAAGGTTCTTCAATTGATCAAAGAAGAAAAGATTAAAAATAGAAAGATTAAAATGGAGGTTTCTTCTTAATTTTTTCATGTTAACAGTTTGGGCGTGCCTTCGCAAAAGAGCCGTCGCCGTCTGGCATTTAGTTACAATTTTTCACTTCACTTGGTTACTTGAAAAGATTTTCACTACAATCCCTCGCAAGCCATTGTTAATAGAGAAGTGTGAATTTTAAATTTAGCACGAGGGATGTAAGCGGAAATTAATTTGGCATTGAGTTTATTTTGATTTTCTGGGCTTATAGAGTTAGTTTCATCGGTAATGTAATTACTTGTTTTTAGTAAAATCCTAAGCCGTTAACAAGAATGATGATAAAAAAAGAAAGGATAAAATAGCTTTCATACGGTATGATTGTAAATGAGAGATACTAAATTAAGATAATCCTCTCAGAAACCCTTTTAAGGATAATATTTTAATTAATTAGGTTATTGTTAATAAAGTGTTTACATTTGTGTACTTCTTTTGAAGACTGTATTATAATATGTTTGTAAATGCCAATTGCCATTCTGATATACTTTACATTTTTCTTTTAAAGTATTAATAAACAACACTTAATGACATTTACAGAATTAAAATTAATCAAACCGCTGCTTACCGCGCTTGATAAAAAAGGATACAAAGAACCGTCTCCCATTCAACAACAGTCGATACCACACATTTTATTAGGAAAAGATATTTTTGGTTGTGCTCAAACGGGCACAGGTAAAACCGCTGCTTTTGCATTACCAATTTTACAATTGATGGATGCTAATAAAAAACCAAATCAACGCCGAGAAATTAAAGCTTTGATTTTAGCACCTACTCGCGAATTAGCAACTCAAATTAGCGATAACTTTAAAGAATACGGCGAAAACTTAGGTTTTAAACATGCTGTTGTTTTTGGAGGTGTTTCTCAGTTTCATCAAGTAGTGGCTATTAAATCAGGTATCGATATTTTAATTGCAACTCCTGGTCGTTTATTAGATTTGATGCAACAAGGCGTTATCAAATTAGGTTCTATTGAATATTTTGTATTAGATGAAGCGGATCGTATGTTAGATATGGGATTTATTAACGATATGAAAAAAGTGATAGCTAAGTTACCTGTAAAAAGACAAACCATGTTTTTTTCAGCAACTGCAGCACCAAATATCATGAAGTTAGCTAATACCATTTTAAATAATCCAGTAAGTGTGGCTGTTAATCCAGTTTCATCAACTGCTACTTTAATTAAGCAAACCGTTTACTTCGTTCAAAAAACAAAGAAATCTGCTTTATTGAAATTTATTTTAGAAGATAGGAAAATTAATCACGTATTAATTTTTACACGAACTAAGCACGGAGCGGATAAAGTAGCTAAAGCTTTAAATGCCTATAAGATTAAAGCGGAAGCCATTCATGGTAATAAGTCTCAAAATAATAGAGAAAAAGCATTGAAAGGATTTAAAGATAGAACCATTAATGTGTTAGTGGCTACAGATATTGCTTCACGAGGTATTGATGTAGATAAATTGACGCATGTCATTAACTACGAAATTCCTGAACAAGCCGAAGCTTATGTGCATAGAATTGGAAGAACAGGAAGAGCAGGAGAGAGCGGAGAAGCAATATCATTATGCAGCCACGAAGAATTGCCTTACTTTAAAGGCATACAAAAATTAATTAAAAAAGATATAGATGTTGTGAAAAAACATCCTTATTCTTAAACAGCATTGTGGCTATTATCAATTAGTGATAAGGTGACAATAAATAAAATAAATAATAACAAAAAAAACAAAAAAATGAAAAACGGAGTAGTAAAATTTTACAACGAAGCAAAAGGTTTCGGGTTTATTAAAGAAGAAAATGGTCCAGAGATCTTTGTTCATGCAACAGGTTTACAAGAAGAAATTCGCGAAAACGATAACGTTGTATTTGACGTGCAAGAAGGTAAAAAAGGATTAAACGCAGTTAACGTTAAGTTAGCTTAATCAATAAAAAACAATTAAAATATATAACAATGAAAAACGGAGTAGTAAAATTTTACAACGAAGCTAAAGGTTTCGGATTCATCAAAGAAGATAACGGAACTGAAATTTTCGTTCACGCAACAGGTTTACAAGAAGAAATTCGCGAAAACGATAACGTTGTATTTGATGTACAAGATGGTAAAAAAGGGTTAAATGCAGTAAACGTTAAGTTAGCTTAGTATTTAATATAATTCAAAAAAACTCCTACTATCACTAGTAGGAGTTTTTTTATGCAAAAAAATTATTTTTTACTGGGGTCGTAGGAGACAAATAAATTGATGTAAATCAAACGAGAGGTTCTCATAGTCCAAGGAAACAAAAAAACTACTAAACAGAAAAATAAAAAGAGGTACCAAACTAAATCCATGTTAAAAATAACTACTGATAATAGAAAAAGTGCTACACCAAGTGCAATATTTACACCGTAGCTTACATACATTGCACCATAATAGAAGCCCACTTCTTTATTAAAAAATTCGCCACAGTGTGGGCAGCTATTATGCATTTTAATAAAGCCTGATTTGTATGGATTTTTGTTTATGAAAAAATCTCCTTCTTGACATTTAGGACATTTGTTAGAGAAAATTGAATAGAACTTAGTGCCTTTGAACATAATAAGAGGTGCTTTACAAAAGCGTTAATTATAATTTTTTTGAGAAAAATCTCGAGAAAAATGATGTTTTTGTTTTCGCTTTTTTTGCTTCTTCGGTTTTACAAGCTGTTGTGACTATTTTAACATTGGTTTTTTGAATGGCTCCAAAACCACCAGCTATGTCTACTAATTTTTCATAACCATTTCTTTTTAAAATAGAAGCGGCTATCATACTTCTGTATCCACCAGCGCAGTGAATATGATATTCTTTTTCTTTTGATAAAGAATCTTTCCAATCGGTAATGAAATCTAATGGATTAGAGTTTACACTACATAAATGACTTGACTCGTATTCTCCTGGTTTTCTAACATCTAATACATCAATGGTAGAGTTAGACAATTTTTCAGAAAACTCATCTGCAGTAATAGATAAAATAGAGGAAGTGGTATTTCCTGCATGTTTCCATTCATCTAAGCCGCCATCAATAAATCCAATACAGTTATCGTAACCAACTCTGCTTAAACGCATCACTGTTTCTTCTTCTCTACCATTTGGTGCTACTAAAATAATAGCTTGTTTCAAATCTGTAATTAAAGCTCCAACCCATGGTGCAAATTGACCATCAATACCAATAAAAAGTGAATTAGGAATATGTTCGGCGGCAAATTCGTTTGGTTTACGAACATCTAAAATAATAGCATTATTGGTTTGTAGTAAATGTTTTGCATCGTTAACCGTTAATGCCTTCGTTCCTTTTGAAGTAACTGTATCGTAATTGTCGTAACCTGTTTTGTTTAACTGTGCATTTTTGGCAAAATATTGTGGAGATGGTAAAATACCTGTTGTTAATTCTTTTATGAATTCTGTTTTACTAATATTAGCTAAAGCGTAATTTGTTTTTTTCTGATTACCTAAAGTGTCAAAAGTTTCTTTACTCATGTTTTTACCACAAGCAGAGCCAGCACCGTGGGCAGGATAAACAATCACATCATCAGGTAAAGTCATGATTTTATTGCGTAACGAATCAAATAACATTCCTGCTAAATCTTCTTGTGTTAAATTAGATTTAATAGCTAAATCAGGTCGACCAACATCACCAATAAATAAAGTGTCGCCAGTAAAAATACAGTGAGGTTTATTATTTTCATCTAACAATAAAAAAGTAGATGATTCTAATGTATGACCAGGTGTGTGAAGTACTTTAATAGTTAATTTACCAACTTTAAATTCTTGATTATCTGATGCTATTGTACTTTTAAAATCAGTTGTTGCATTTGGGCCAAAAATAATTTCAGCTCCTGTATGTTTAGCTAAATCTAAATGTCCCGAAACAAAATCAGCATGAAAATGCGTTTCAAAAATGTATTTAATTTTTGCGTTATTTTTAACTGCCAAATCCAAATAAGGTTTATATTCTCGTAATGGATCAATAATGGCTGCTTCGCCTTCTGATTGTATAAAGTAAGCGCCTTGTGCAAGGCAACTCGTATATAATTGTTCTACTACCATTTTTACTATTAATTAAGATTCAAAATTACCAAATAAACCATTAAAAAAATGGTAAAAAATAAGGTATTATCAAAGACTTAATAACCGAATATGTACTATTTCATATCATTAATTACATTACTAGCTTCAAAAATGTAATTGTCTTTTTGAACGTTTTTAGTCCATTTAGTCTCTTTATTCAATTTTATGGTATCATTCTTTAAAACTTCTTTATCGTAGTTTGGTAAATCAGCCGTAAAAGTTTTTATATCTACTTTTAATTCATCATACTTTTTATACTGTTCGCGCAATTCCTTTTGTTCAGCTCTGTATTTTTCAAGTTTTAAATTATATTTAGTGTCATCTTTTTTAGCTTTTAACTCTTTTGATTGCGTATCAATTAATTTAAAAGCCGCACTTGTTTTTATGCGCTCTGCACTTCCTTTTTTTACTTTAGAGTAATTAATCGCAGTATATTCATCATAAGTTGCTTTCATAATTTCATCCCAAGGCATTGGATAGTCTAATTCTTTTTCTCCAACTTCTATATAAGCATAAGGATCTGGTAAAACTACATCTGGCATTACTCCTTTTAATTGAGTGGCTCCACCATTAATTCTATAAAATTTTTGATTAGTAATTTTCACTTCGCCCAAAGGTTTAATAGTATCAAATTGTGGTAAAACAGCGGGGTCTAAATTGTAAAAAGACTGAACGGTTCCTTTTCCAAAACTTTGTGTTCCAATAATCACTCCGCGCTTGTAATCTTGAATAGCTGCTGCTAAAATTTCAGATGCTGATGCGCTTCCATGATTTACCATAATTGCTAATGGTCCATCCCATGTAACATCCGTATTTTTATCATCCATCACATATACTCTCCCTGATTTATCCTTTACTTGTACCACTGGTCCACGAGGAATAAACAAGCCTGTCATTTCAACTACTTCTTGTAAAGATCCACCGCCATTATCTCGTAAGTCAACAATAATACCTTCCACTCCTTGAGCTTTTAATTTCTCAATTTCTTTTTTCATATCAGCCGAACAACGGTGAGCGCCATTACGCGTAAAATCGGCGTAAAACATCGGCAAATAGATATAACCAATTTTCTTTTTATTATTTAAAATAGCTGATTTAGCATAGGTTTCATCCATTTCAATCACATCTCTTATAATTGGAATGACTTTAAATGAACCGTCTGGTTTTTTGACAGTTAATCGAACTTCAGTTCCTTTTTTCCCTTTTATTAAATCAATGGCATCATCCATTTCCATATTGGTAATATCAACAGCCTCTTTTGCGCCTTGTGCTACTTTATGAATTTCATCGCCTGCTTTTAATTCGCCTTGTTTAAATGAAGGAGAGCCAACAATGACTTCTGATACTTTTAAAATCCCATCTTTTGCTTGTAAACGAGCTCCAATACCTTCGAACTGTCCGCTCATACTTTGGTCAAATTTCTTTTTTTCTTTTGGAGCAAAATATTCGGTGTGTGGATCGTACAAACCAGTAATGGTGTTAACGTATGTAGAAAAACGGTCTTTATTATTGATTTTATTTAATCGTTTAAACCAATCAATATTAGCCTTTAAGGTTTTACGACGAGCATCCACTTCTAAACTATCAAATGTTTTTTCTGTAAACACCGAATCTTTTTTTGCTTTTGCTTTCTCTTGTCCAGTTAACATTTCATCCAAACGAGATAGCGTTTGGTATTTCAACATCTTTGTCCATTCAGTTTTCAATTCTTTTTCACTAGAAGCGTATTTTAATTTTTCGCCATCTGTTTCATAATCTTCATCTATCGAATAGTTAAATGGTGTAGCTAAAATTTCTTTTGCCCAATCTTCTTTTTCTTTAATACGTTTAGCAATAGTTTCAGTTGATAGTTTATAAAAATCAAAAGTACCATTGGTAATTTCATCATCTATGCTTTTTTTGTATTTACTCATTGCATCAACATCACTTTGGAGTAAAAACTTTTTACTCATGTCGATACGCTTTAAATAAAGGTTATAGGCTTTCTCGCTAAAATCGTCGTCTACTTTTAACGGACTGTAGTGCGCTTGATTTAAAACAGACATTAAAATATCTTGTAATATTTGATTTTTATCGAACTGATAAAACGTAAATGAACAAAGACTAACTATAAATACTAACAGTGCGGGTTTTATGATTTTTTTATGCATAGTAAACAAATTTAAGGGAAATATTAATAAGTATTGGTATGGGTTATAACGGATAATATCCGTTAGTAACATTCATTTTAAATATATTATTTAAGTTAACAATAAATTTAAGGCTTCTTTGGTAATTAAAACACTATAAAACTTACTATTTGTTTAAACTTTGTTAATTCAGGGCAAGCCTAAACCATTACATTTACCATTCATTTTTTAAACATATTTGTGCCATGATAGATTTTACACGTTCAGAATTAACTCAGTTTGTTATACATTATGTTGGAAATAAAGGCTTGGGAGAAGAGTTAACGCTTAGCGAAAAACAAATACAAATCAGTGATGATTTTTTGAAAGATACAGTGATGCGTTATTTAACATCGCCTTTTAAAACTGATATTTACTACCAGTTTAAATCAAAAAACGAAATGCATTACCATGATGTACAAAGTTATGCTACTGATATTTTTACCTCACAAAATAAGTTTATAGAAAGCAGTAAACACTTTGCTGAACATTTATATAATCAGTCGATGCATCCAAAAATTAAAGGAGGTGAGTTTTATACATGTTACTTTAAAGATTGCAATATTGATGGGGTAATTTGCGATGCTATTGGATTATTTAAAACAGAAAATAAAGATACCTATTTAAAGGTTTTCCAACACATGGATAACTTTGATGTAGAATGTGATAACGGCATTAACATTAATAAGCTAGATAAAGGCTGTATTATTTTTAATACCGAATCAGAAAAGGGATATAAGATAAGTATTGTTGATACAAACAATAAAATAGCTGACTGTGCTTTTTATTGGGTTGAAGATTTTTTGAATACGAAAATGAAGGAGAATGCTTACTTCCATACTTCTAATTTTATTGATACTTGTAAAGGGTTTTGCGAAGAGGTTTTAACAGAAGGTAATAATGTAACTAAGCAAGATCAAATGATGATGCTTAATAAGAGTACTAGTTTTTTTAAAGAAAAAGATAAGTTCGATATTAAGGAATTTGAAAAAGAGATTTTACCTCAAGCCGAATTAAAAGAAGCATTTAGAGATTATCGTCAGACATATAATGATAAAATGGATTTAACAGCCATTGATGACTTTGAAATATCTCCAACAGCAGTTAAAAAAAATCAAAAATTCATGAAGAGTGTTGTTAAATTAGATAAGAATTTTCATATTTATGTTCATGGCAGACACGATTACGTTGAGAAAGGTTATGATGAAGAAAAAGGGTTGAAATTCTATAAATTGTTCTACACTAATGAGGATTTTGGGTAATTAACAATTTCATCTTAATTTTTTTTGTATTTTTAGTAGTTCTTAAGCCATATTTACTTATTTTAGAGCAAAATTTTATACCATTATTTGTGTTAATTAATAAAAAAAATATATCACTAGTTGTATTATTAATAGGATTATCTGTAAATTCCTTGTATTCTCAAGCTTTGGCAAGACCTAATGCTTGGAAAAAATACAGGAAAGAAGTAACTTTTAATATTGGAGCTTCTGGTTTTTTAGGGGATTTAGGAGGTAGAAATACAATCGGAAAAGATTATAGCCCAGTAGATTTAGAGTTAGCAGCAACAAAACCTGCTGTTAGCGCTGGTTTTAGATATAAGTTAAATAAAAACATTAATTGGCATTCCAACTTTAATTACCTTTTATTATCAGGTAATGACAATTTAACTTCAGAACAAAACAGAAATAATCGTAATCTAAGTTTTAGATCGAGTGTTTATGAATTAACTACAAGAGTGGAGTTTGGAATTTCTTCTTTTAAAAGACCTGGTGTTTACAGCTTAAAAAAATCGTTGGTTAGAACAAGTAAAACTCGTGCATATGAGTTATTAGGTTTTATTGGAGTAGGAGTTTTCTATTTTAATCCTAAAGCAATAAATCCAACTACCAATAAATATGTGGCATTGCAACCTCTGCATACTGAAGGACAAGGTTTACCAGGTGGACCAAAACAATACAAAAGAGTGTCAATAAGTTTACCTGTAGGTGTGGCTTTGCATGTTATTTTAAATAAATATTGGTCAGTAGGGATGGAACTTAGTTATAGAAAAACCTTTACTGATTATATTGATGATGTTAGTACAACTTATTATGATAAAGCTGCATTAGAAGCTGCTTATGGACCAACTTCAGCTTTAATGTCTGATCCAAATATAGGTAATATTCCAACTGCAACTGCTCCAAATGCTGATGGAACAGGTGCACAAAGAGGCGATAAAGAGAAGGATTCTTTTATGTCATTTCAAATTACAGTTGGAAGGTTCTTTCCACCTAAAAGAGGTAGAACAAAATTACGTTCTAAATTCTAAATTTGAAAAGCACCAGATTGGTGCTTTTTTTATTATATAATTGTTAAATGTCAGACAATTATTAAAATCATTTTATATATTTGATAACTTTGTCATCTAATGAAAAAGGTATTATTTTTGTAAAAATTGATTATTTATTGATGTACTATTTACGGTTATTTATAATTATATATTTTGTCCTCATTTTTGATGCAGCTTATGCTCAAGGTGGGTTTACTAGGCCAAATGACTGGAAAAAATACCGTAAGGAAGTTGTTTTTCAGGTTGGGGCATCAATTTTTTTAGGAGATTTGGGTGGACTAAATAGAATTGGAACCGATTTCAGTCCTGTTGATGTTGAATTTGTTTTAACGCGTCCTGCTATTAGTTTAGGTTATCGTTACAAATTAGCGAAAAACTTTAATATTCATTCTAGTTTCAATTATTTACTTGTAGCAGGTGATGATAAATTAACAACAGAAAAATTCAGAAGTAATAGAAATTTAAATTTTAAATCTAACATATTTGAGTTAGCAGTTAGGGCAGAAGTCTCATTATTTGCTAGTCAAGTTGGTCATAGATATGGAATTAAAAAAACCTTAAAACGCCGTCTCAAAGGGAAATCAAATGAAATTATTTTATTCGTAGGAGTTGGCGGTTTTTATTACAATCCAAAAGGGAGGAATCCAGCAACTGGCAAATTTGAAAAGTTATACCCTATGCACACAGAAGGACAAGGCTTACCAGGTGGACCAAAACAATACAAACGCATTTCTATCAGTATACCTATGGGAATTGCCTGGCGTATGACTTTAAATAAATTGTGGTGTATTGGTTTAGAATATAGTTATAGGAAAACATTTACGGATTATATTGATGACGTTAGTACTACTTATTATCCTGACAAAGTTCTTTTCGTAGATACTTATGGACCAAAAGCTTTAGCTATTTCTGATCCAAATTTGGGTAATATACCTAATGCTACTGCCCCAAATGGTGATGGTACAGGAGCGCAAAGAGGAGATAAAGAAAAGGATTCTTATATGTCGATACAATTTACTGTTGGACGGTTTTTTCCACCTAAACGTAGAAAAACAAAATTACGTTCAAAGTTCTAGTTTTACTTAAAGTTTTCTTGAATAATTGTTTTAAAAACAGGTTCTAAAAAGGTGTTTGTTGCTACTATTTCTTTACCAAATAACCAATTTTGCTTTGATTTAAAGTCACATACAGTTCCACCTGCTTCCTTCACAATTAAGGAGCCTGCAGCAACGTCCCAAGGATTTAAGTTATATTCAAAAAAAGCATCTACTCGCCCGCAAGCTAAATAACATAAATCTGCAGCTGCTGCACCAATTCTTCGAATACCGTGCGTATTTTTCATTAAATAAGTTAAGGTTTGAATGTAATTGTCTAACCTCGAAAAATTGTAAATAGGAAAACCTGTAGCAATTAAACTATCCGACAAGGTCTTTCTATCAGATACAGAAATTTTGTTTTCATTTAAAAACGCACCACCATCTTTATAAGCCCAAAAACATTCATTTTGAGCTACTTCATAAACAACACCTATAATGATGTCGCCTTTATATTCTAAAGCAATACTGATAGCATAACAAGGAATTCCATGAATAAAATTAGTTGTGCCATCCAAAGGATCTACTATCCAATTAAAATCTTTTAATTCTGATTTGGTGTTTTCTTCAACAATAAACCCAGCACCAGAAAAAATTATAGAGAGCTTCTCTACTATTAATTTTTCAGATGTTTTATCTACGTAGCTTACCAAATCGTTTAAACCCTTTACTTCAACATTCGAATATGAAAAGGTTTTGCGCTCTGTTCGGATAAATTCTCCAACTGTTTTTGCACAAGCAATTACTTCTTGAGTTATTTTATGTAAGTCCATTTTATGTTTTTAATTAGGTAAAATTACAGATTAACCCGATAGCAATTATAAAAAAGACTACGGTTTTAAAATAATCAGAAACAGTTGTAAACATTATTTTGTAGTGATAAGGATTATATATATTTTTCTACCAAAATTAATTTACAATGAGCACTTCACTACAAACACCAAAATCAAAAGTATCTAAATTAGCCGAAAACATTATTGGCTCCGAAATTATTAAACTGGCTGGAGAAGTTAATGAGAAAATAAAGCAAGGCGAGAAAATATATAACATGACGATAGGAGATTTTAATCCTAAAGAATTTCCCATTCCAACTGAATTAAAACAATATATCGTTGATGCTTATTTTGATGATCAAACTAATTATCCAGCGGCTGATGGTATGTTAGAATTGCGTAATGCGGTTTCTAACTTGTTAAAAGAGCGCGGAAATTTAGATTATAAAAATGATGAGATTTTAGTTGCTGGTGGTGCACGACCTGTTATTTATAGTATTTTTAGGGCATTAGTTGATCCTAGCGATACTGTTATTTTTGCTGTTCCATCTTGGAATAATAATCACTATTCTTATTTGAATTCTGCAAATGCAGTTGTAATTGAAGCAACTCCCGAACAAAACTTTATGCCTACAGCGGCAGATATTAAACCTCATATTCATAATGCAACGTTGGTTGCATTATGCTCTCCTCAAAACCCAACTGGTACTATTTTTAGTAAAGAAGGATTAGAAGAAATCTGCGATATGATTTTAGCAGAAAATATTCGCCGTGGACCCGATTCAAAACCAGTGTATTTAATGTACGATCAAATTTACTGGGCATTAACCTTTGGTAACAACAAACATTACAATCCAGTAGTATTACGTCCTGAAATGAAAGCATATACTGTTTTTGTAGATGGTATTTCTAAATCATTAGCTGCAACAGGTGTGAGAGTAGGATGGAGCATGGGACCAAAAGCTATTATTGATAAAATGAAAGCTATTTTAACTCATGTTGGTGCCTGGGCTCCAAAAGCAGAGCAAATGGCAACTGCTAAGTATTTAAGTAATTTACCAATGTATGATGCTTTTATTGAAGAGCAAAAAACCAAAGTGATTACTCGTTTAGATGGGTTCTATAAAGGATTTCAAGACCTTAAAAAGGAAGGCTTTAAAGTAGATGCTATTACACCGCAAGCTGCTATATATTTAACGATTAAGTTTGATTTACACGGCATGAAAACTGCTGATGGTAATGTTTTATCAACTACTAAAGATATTACTAAATTCATATTAGATGAAGCAAAATTAGCCGTTGTTCCTTTTTATGCGTTTGGCGCTTCTGATAATTCGCCTTGGTATCGTATGTCGGTTGGAACGTGTAAGGTTAACGATGTTCCAGATGTGATTTCTAATTTAAGAAATGCACTGAATAAGTTATCTTAATTTTTTTATTAGCAATACTATAATAGCCTGTATATATATTGCAGGTTATTTGTTTTTATAAGTATATTTACTATAACAATTTAGTGAAATGAAAAATATCATAATCAGCTTACTATTATCAATTACAATTATCCCTGAAGCATTTGCAAATCCAGGTGATACAACATGGGTAACTATTTATAACTTACGTAAAATCACTCAATATGGTAATTACGATACTTCGTCGGTATTACCAATTGGTAAAACTTATCGTAAAATTAGATTGCATTACATTTTAGGTCGTTATGCTTGTCCTAGTGGTACACAATATTGTGGATCTTGGGATTACACAACACAAGTATATGTAAAACCAGCAAATGCAGATACTATGGAAATTGCGCGTATTATAACACCATACGCAACAGATTGGTTAGGGACAAATAGAAAACATGATTTTGTAGTTGATGTTTCGGATTACGCATCGGTGCTAAATGGAAATTTAGATTTTAGGTATAAATACGATGGTTATTCTTGGGGTTTTACCTTAACATTAAAATTAGAAATGATTGAAGGAACTCCACCAATGGATGCTCTTTCGGCTGAAAATATTTATGATGGTTATTATGCTTATGGCAATACATCTAATCCAATCGAAAATTATTTAGTTGAAAAACCTTTTCAATACAACTCACCAGTTGCGAAAGCATTTGTGAAAAATACCATTAGTGGTCATGGTTCAGATGATAATGGTTGTGGAGAGTTTTGTAGCAAATATTATGATTTAAAAATTAATGGAACTGCTGTTTCTCAAAAACAATTATGGAAAAGCGATTGTGGTAAAAATGATATTTATCCGCAAACTGGAACTTGGTTATATGATAGAGCGAATTGGTGTCCTGGACAAGTTGTTTTTCCTATCGCTCATGATGTGACATCTTTAACATCTCCTGCTTCTACATTTTCTGTTGATGTAGATATGGAACCATATGTATCGCCAACGCAATCAAATACAGGTGGTTATAATATCGTATCTCAATTAATTTCTTACAGTTCACCAAACTTTAGTACCGACGTTTCTATTGAAGATATTGTAGCGCCAACCAACGATCCTAATTATTTTCGGTCTAATAATATTTGTTCTAATCCTAAAATTAAAATAAAAAACGTAGGAACAAACCCAATTACTTCAGTGGTTTTTAGCTATAATTTAAATGGAGTTTCGCCAACAACTTATACGTGGACAGGCAACTTAGCATTTTTACAAGATACCATTGTTGAATTAGGAACAGCATTAGCTTTGTATAATGGTGTAGTAATTAATCAGTTTAATGTATCTATTACCAATGTAAATGGAGGATTAGGTGACCAAAATTCTGATAATAATACTTACACCTCTGCGTTTAATAATGTTAAAGTATATCCAACTAAATTTGTTATTTTCATGATAACAAATGCGGCAACAAGTGCTATAAATCCTGGCTATAACGAATCGCACTGGGAATTAAAAAACGATGCCGGAACCCTAATAGCCAGCAGAACTAATGTATCAAATAGTACAACTTACAGAGATACTGTAGATTTGTTAGATGGCTGTTATACTTTTACGATGAATGATGATGGTTGCGATGGCGTATCTTGGTGGGCATACCAATATTACACACCAAATCCCGGATCTGGAAGTATTAGATTTAATAAATTGAGTCCTGCAATTCCATTAAAAAATTTTAATGGAGATTTTGGTTGTCAAATCACAGAGAGATTTATTGTGAGTAGTGCGGTAACTGGAATTGAAAAAACTGAGTCAACGGCAAAATTTATGTTATATCCAAATCCAGCAACATCAAAAATTAATGTGTTATTTGATATGTCTGAATTGCAAACAATTAATTATACTATTACAGATATAACTGGAAAAGAAGTTAAAACGGGGAAATTTAATAATATTGGTGCCGACGTTTATCCAATTGAATTAGATAATTTATTAAGTGGTATGTATTTTATGACTTGTAAATTTGATAAAGGAGGAGTTATCACTCAAAAATTCACTATCAACAACTAATAATTACACGAAAAAGGGATTTTATTAAAAAAAAGAGGATTAATTGTGAATAACTATTGTTTGTTTAACAAAATACCTTATATTTGTAGCCCTATTTATAGATAACATTAAACGAATAATAACATGTATTTAACATCAGAAGTAAAGAAAGACATTTTTAAAAAACACGGTGGTAGCGATAAAAACACTGGTTCAGCTGAATCTCAAGTGGCATTATTTACTCACCGTATAGACCATTTAACAGGTCACTTAAAAGTTAACAAAAAAGATTTTGGAACACAACGTGCCTTATTAAACCTAGTAGGGAAGCGTCGTGCATTATTAGATTATTTAAAAAATACCGATATTATGCGTTACCGTGCGGTTATTAAAGTATTAGATATCCGTAAATAATAATGGGTTCTTATTAATTTTGAAAGGCATTTCGAGAAATCGAGATGCCTTTCTTTTTTTTAATTATATTTACAGAAATATTTAAACAAATATAAATCCGTACCTAAAACGTTGGTACACAAAACAAAAAACAAGATGTCACAAATTGGAATTCAACATTCATTCGATCTAGGAGATGGAAGAATAGTAACCCTAGAAACAGGGAAATTAGCTAAACAAGCTGATGGAGCAGTAGTAGTAAAATTAGGTGCAACAATGATTTTAGCAACTGTTGTAAGTAACAAAGAAGCAAAAGAAGGTGTAGATTTTTTACCTTTAACAGTAGATTATCAAGAAAAATACGCGGCTACAGGCCGTTTTCCTGGTGGGTTTTTTCGTAGAGAAGCAAAATTATCAGATTACGAAGTATTAATTTCTCGTATTGTTGACAGAGCAATGCGTCCTCAGTTTCCAGATGATTATCATTCGGATACCCAAATTATGCTATCATTAATTTCGTCTGATAAAAAAACAATGCCAGATGCATTAGTTGGTTTAGCAGCTTGTGCAGCAGTTGCTGTATCTGATATTCCTTTTAACGGAATTATTTCGGAAGTACGTGTTGCTAAAATTGATGGTAAATTGTGTATCAATCCTGATGCTGATATTTTAGCTACTGCAACATTAGAAATGATTGTAGCAGCTACTGAAACTGATATCTCGATGGTTGAAGGCGAAATGAGTGAAGTGAGCGAAGCAGAAATGTTAGAAGCAATTAAATTTGCTCACGAAGCGATTAAAGTTCAAATTAACGCCATCAAAGAATTTGCTATTAAAGCAGGTTTAAAACCAAAACGTGAATATTGCCATGAAAACAATGATGCTGATTTAAAAGCCGCAGTTTCTAAAGCAACATTTGATAAAGTATATGCTTGTGCTAAACAAGGTAATCCAAATAAAAACGAGCGTAAAGTAAACTTTAAAGCCATTTTAACTGAATATAAAGCAACTTTTACTCCTGAAGAATTAAAAGAAAAAGAAGCGTTAATCAACAAGTATTATCACGATGTAGAGTATGATGCAGTTCGTCAGGCTACATTAGATACACAAATTCGTTTAGACGGTCGTAAGACAAATCAAATTCGTCCAATTTGGAGTGAAGTAGGGTATTTACCTGCTGCTCACGGTTCAGCTATCTTCCAACGTGGAGAAACTCAGTCGTTAACAACAGTTACTTTAGGTACAGGAAAAGATGCTCAGTTAATTGATGGTGCATTTTATCGTGGAGAAACTAAATTTATTTTACATTATAACTTCCCTGGTTTTTCAACTGGTGAAGCAAAACCTAACCGTGGTGTAGGTCGTCGTGAAGTAGGACATGGTAATTTAGCAATGCGTGCCTTATCTAAAGTTGTTCCAACTGATACGCCTTATACAGTTCGTGTGGTTTCTGATATTTTAGAATCTAACGGTTCTTCATCTATGGCTACAGTTTGTGCTGGTACTCTAGCCTTAATGGATGCAGGTGTTAAAATTGCAAAACCTGTTACTGGTATTGCAATGGGTTTAATTACTAACGACAAAGGACAATACGCTGTATTATCTGATATCTTAGGAGATGAAGATCATTTAGGTGATATGGATTTTAAAATTTGTGGAACTAAAGATGGTATTACTGCGGTGCAAATGGATTTAAAAGTAAATGGTTTACCATACGAAGTAATGGAAAAAGCATTAGCGCAAGCTCGTGAAGGCCGTTTACACATTATGGGTGAGATCATGAAAACAATTGATGCTCCTCGTGCTGATTACAACGAAAACGTTCCTCGTTTTGAAGTAATCATTATACCTCAAGAATTTATTGGTGCTATTATCGGACCTGGAGGAAAAGTAATTCAAGATATTCAAAAGAAAACTGGTGCTACCATTTCAATTACTGAAGTTGATAACAGCGGACGTGTGGAAATTTTTGCTGAGAAATTAGAAGATTTAAAAGCAGCCGTTGCTCGTATTAAAGCAATTGTAGCTATACCAGAAGTTGGAGAAACTTACGAAGCAAAAGTAAAATCAATTATGCCTTATGGTGCATTTGTTGAATTTATGCCAGGTAAAGAAGGTTTATTACACATTAGCGAGTATGACTGGAAACGTATTGATTCTTTAGAAGGATTAGTAAAAGAAGGCGATATCGTAAATGTAAAATATATTGGAACAGATCCTAAAAATGGAAAAGCAAAATTATCTCGTAAAGCATTAATTGCTAAACCAGAGGCTGCTGCTGAAGAAAACAAAGCATAACGTTATTGCGAAGAGGCACGACTAAGCAATCTCACAGTAACTAAATAAAATATAAAAAGCCATTCTCATTTGAGAATGGCTTTTTATTTATTGATTTTTTTTTAGTCTTTTATTTTATCTCAACAGATTCAATAATTTCATATCCCAAATACTTTTCAAGTATTTGATGATATACTTTAGTAGATGTAAATCCAAAACCGCTTTCAAAAAACTCATGAATTAACATTGTGTGAACATTACTTTTTGGCATAATAAATCCTAGAGATTCGCTTGGTTGATTAAATATTTTTTGAATCTTTAAAAATTTATTGGGATTCTTTTTAAGAAAAGACCAATAAGCAATAATGTCTGCGTAACCAAATATTTTAGCATCGTTGGTTATACTTTCTAAAACGCTATTTTGTGTTTCGGTAAAACTTATTTTTAGTGCAGGAACATAGTCCTTCTTAATTGCATTCATATATTTCATATGACTAGATGTATTTACTACTAATGCATTCAGACCTCCTAAAACTTTAGAAACATCTGTTGCGTTTTTCAACTTAATAGTAGGCACTTTCCCATCTGTAATTAACACAGGTGTATTGTTTAAATATGGAGAAGAAAACATAACTTCTTTCTCTCTCTCAGTGTTAATTGTTACAGATCCAAGACCAAGAACTTTAGCGTTTCCATTTTTCACTCCATTATAAAAGCTGCTAAATTCTTTAAATGATTTGTAGGTAACAACTACATTTATATTTTTCTTTTGTTTTAACCACTCTGTATATTCCTTTATAATATCTACTTCAATTCCTTTTACAGTATTATTTTCATCGAATGCGTAAGGATAGTTGTCGTAATAATAAATAATTAATGAATCCGTTTGCGAAAGCAAAGCGTTAAACGTTAGTAATAGCACGAAAATAGAAATGATTTTTTGTTTCATAATTTTTTGTTTTTTTTCGGCAAAGTTGAACATAAAAAATAATAACACTGGTATGTAAAATGAACCTTTTCATTAAACAATTGTTAATAATACCAATTAAGTCTTCTCCGCTCTTATATTGATGTGTTTTAATGAAACTTTCTACTTTTTATCTTATTTACAGGCTATTAAACGGATACATAATAAAAACAATGCCTCTTATTTTCTCAATTCCTTGCTGTTTTAAACAACCTGTTAACAATATACTAACGCTTCATAAATATTTTATAAACAAGTTTATTTTACATAGAAATATAATATTTAGGAAATTTAATAATCAAAAATGTATTATTTAATGTATTACTAGAGTCAGTTACTATGACACTTGACTAAAAGTTTAAACAAATATTTATTGTCTACTTTTACCTTTAATTGGCTTTTTTATTGACTTTCAATTTTTAAAAACTATTATAGATTTTAACTTTAAAGTCATAAAATAGTGTATACCTTGAACTAACATTAAATTATCTATTATGAAACATATTTTCTTAGTCATATTTACAATCACTTTCATTGGTCAAACTGTTGCACAAAAATCTCCTTGCGAAACTGACTCAATTTATCGTCAGTTTGATTTTTGGATTGGAAATTGGGAAGTATATGATCTTAAAAATAATAAAGCCGGCGATAGCAAAATTACTTCTGTTTTAAATAGTTGTACTATTTTAGAAGAATGGACAAGTGCTAATAAGCAAAATGGAATATATTATTCAGGAAAAAGTTTTAATACCTATAACGCTGTTACAAAACAATGGCAGCAAACTTGGGTAGATAATATTGGCGGTTCAAACGAATATTTAACAGGGAAGTTTACTGAAAATAAAATAGAATTTTTGACGACTTCTTTCTCTTTAAGTAAAGATACGACGGCTGTTAGACGCTTAACTTTTTATAATTTAAGTTCAGAAAAAGTAAGGCAACATGGAGAGATTTCAAAAAATAATGGAAAATGGGAAACTGAATATGATTTAGATTATAGAAGAAAGAAAAATCCAAATATAGATTTTGAAATAGCTTTAAAAGCACAAAATGATTTAATGTTAACTCATTTCAAAAATAATGAAATGGAAAAAATTGCAGAAGTTTATGCCGATTCTGCAAGAATAGTTGGATCGAAAGTGGAAGTTAATGGTAATGAATCTATCAAAAAATATTGGAGGCAGTTGCAAGATAATGGTATGACTTGGGATAATGAAATCACCTCATTAGTTATAAATGATGGAATAGCAGTGCAAACTGGTATTTCTAAACTAGTTTATTTGCAAAAACGCCAAAGAACAACTTCTAATGTGAAATATACTTCGTTTTGGAAAAAAGACAAGAATGGTATTTGGAAAATAAATATTTACCATTATTCTCCTTTATAAATAATGCTTGAAGTAAATTTTGATCCATTTCCAGTGTTAGAAACAGAACGTTTAGTTTTGCGAAGAACAACTTTAGATGATGCAGATGATTATTTTTATTTAAGAAGTAGTCCTGAAGCAATGAAACATATTTGCAAGCCATTACAAACATCTGTTGAAGAAACAAAAGAATTGATATACAAGATTAACGAGATGATTGCTTTCAATGATGGCATTTCTTGGGCGGTTTGCTTAAAAAATAATTCTAAAATGATTGGTAGTGTTTCTTTTCATCGGATTTATAAAGATCATTACCGAGCAGAGATTGGTTACATGCTTCACCCTGATTATTGGAGAATGGGAATTATTAGTGAAGCTGCTGAAGCAATTATAAATTATGGTTTCAATGCACTCAAGTTTCATTCAATTGAAGCTCATATAGATCCCACTAATATTGGTTCTGAAAAATTACTACGGAAATTTAACTTTTTAAAAGAAGCTTATTTTAAAGAAAATTATTTCTTCAATGGAAAATTTTTAGACACTGCGGTGTATTGTTTATTAAATCCTTCTTCCCATAAATAGTAGTTGAAAAATTCGTTAAATAATTTAGTTGAAGAAAAAAGTGGATTGCACCCTCGAAATAAACATCGTTCCCGTTACGATTTTGAAACTTTAATTGACTGTTGTCCTGAATTAAAATCTTATGTTTCTATTAATAAATTTAATATCGAAACCATTGATTTTACAAATCCGCAAGCAGTTAAATTATTAAATCAAGCTTTATTAAAACAGTTTTATAATATTCAACATTGGGATATCCCTAAAAACTATTTGTGTCCACCCATCCCAGGGCGTGCCGATTATATTCATTATATAGCAGATATATTAAGCGCGAGTAATGGTGGTTTAATTCCTAAAGGTAAATCAGTTACTGTTATAGATATTGGAGTAGGTGCAAATTGTATTTATCCATTATTGGGGCATCAAGAATATGGTTGGCAATTTATAGGTTCAGAGATTGATCCGATAGCATTTAAAGTAGCAAAGCAAATTGTGGAATCCAATTCTCTATCAAGTTTTATAGATATAAGACATCAACCAAATTCGTCTTTTATTTTTAAAGGTATTATAAAACCCGGCGAACAAATAGATATCACGCTATGCAATCCACCATTTCATTCTTCAGCGGCAGAAGCAAATGCAGGCAGCCAGAAAAAATGGAAAAACTTAGGTCATAAAAAAACAGAAAAACCAGTTTTAAATTTTGGCGGACAAACATCAGAGCTTTGGTGCAAAGGCGGAGAGGTGGCTTTTATTTCGAAAATGATTGAAGAAAGTATCCTCATAAAAGATCAATGTTTATGGTTTACAAGTCTAGTATCTAAAAGCGAAAACTTACCTGCTATTTATAGTGCCTTAAAAAAAGTAAACGCTATTTCTGTGAAAACAATTAATATGTCTCAAGGTAATAAAATAAGCAGGTTGGTAGCTTGGACTTTTTTATCTGAAACTCAACACATACAATGGAGTTTGAAACGCTGGAAAGTATAGTCATAAAAGGCATAAATTCTGTAATTAACAAATGCCTTTTGAATACTAAGTTCTTTAGCCCTTTCTATTTTTAAGTTTTTTCATTAAGATTGTAGGAAGTACTAAATCTGTCACTCTTGAACGCATTAAAATATATATTCCCACTTCTTGTTTTTTCTTTTTTAATTGTTAATTGTTAATTGTAACGAAACAGAAGGCTCAGAAAAGACAAGTAATTACAATACTCCTGAAAAGCCTGTTGTTCAATCTAAAGTTGACTCTGTAAAATACAAAGCAGAGATTTATAGATTAGATACCTTATTTACAAAACTATATAAAGCTGATGCTTTTAATGGAAACGTTTTAATCGCTAAAGGAAAAAACATTATTTATCAAAAATCGTTTGGCTATGGCATTAAAGAAAAAAATGTTTTACTGAACGATTCTTCTATCTTTCAACTTGCCTCCGTTTCAAAGGTAATTACAGGCGTTGCTACATTATTACTTTACGAACAAGGAAAACTAAAATTAGAAACTAAAGTGTCTGATATTTTAGCTGACTTTCCCTACAAAGATGTCACCGTAAAACATTTATTATCTCATCGTTCGGGTTTACCAAACTACACTTATTTTTGTGGGGATTATATTGGCGATACATTAAAGTGCGTTAGTAACCAATGTGTTTTAGATATTATGGTAAAACATCAGCCTAAAGCCTGGTTAAACCCGGGTTTACGTTTTAATTACTGTAACACTAATTTTGCCTTATTAGCTTTAATTGTTGAAAAAGTTTCCGGTAAAAGTTACTCAACATTTTTAAAAGAAGATTTATTTATGCCTTTGGGTATGAGGCATAGTTACACCGCTTTAAATATTGATAGTACACATGAGCACCTTACCCATGGATATACAATGAAATATGGTTGGGTAGCTAATGATAGATACGATGGCGTAGTTGGAGACAAAGGTATTTATACCACGACTTATGATTTATTTTTATTAAGTACCGCTTTATATCAACATAAATTATTAGCAAGTACTACACAAGCGCTTGCTTTTTCGCCACAAAGTAAAGAAGTTAAAACGCATAATTATGGTTTTGGATGGCGAATGAGAAACATGAACGATTCGGCTAAAGAAGTGTTTCATAATGGTTGGTGGCATGGTTACCGAACATCTTTTCATCGTCGTTTAAAAGATAGTTTAACGGTAATTGTGTTAAGTAATCGTTTAAATAAAAGTGTGTACTCTACTTGGCGTATTTATGCGGCAATTGATGGGCCAAAAGCTGCTGGTGTAAAACCGGAAGCAGAAGAGGAATAATTATTATTATAATTTGGGCGTGTCCCAGCGGGCCAGGCTTTTCGTTCCAATCTTTTTTATTCGTACCTCATAAAAAAGGATTTCCACTTCAATCCCTCACGCAAGTATACTTTAAGTTTGAAATTTAAACGCCGATTTTGTCGTAAACTTGCGTGAGGGATTGAGGCTTTGTTTGAGCTCTTTTATTTGTTCTAAAGAACAAATAAAAAGCGAGTGCCGAAAGCCCGATCCGCCAGCTGGCGGACACGCCCAAATCCAAAATAAAATTCATATCTTTGCGCCATCGTAAAAATTGCTAACATAGAATTAGGAGAATTCCCATTATTACTTGCACCAATGGAAGATGTAAGTGATCCTCCATTTCGTTACGTTTGCAAAAAATATGGTGCTGATTTAATGTATACCGAATTTATTAGCAGCGAAGGATTAATTCGTGACGCTATTAAAAGTCGTAAAAAGTTAGACATTTTTGATTACGAAAAACCAATTGGTATTCAAATATTTGGTGGTGATGAAGAAGCGATGGCAATGTCTGCAAAAATTGTAGATGCTACGCAACCTGATTTATTGGATATTAATTTTGGCTGTCCTGTAAAAAAAGTAGTTTGTAAAGGAGCAGGAGCAGGTGTTTTAAAAGATGTAGATTTAATGGTACGCTTAACCAAAGCAGTTGTAAAATCAACAAATTTACCCGTAACTGTAAAAACACGTTTAGGTTGGGACGATAGTATGATTAATATTATGGAGGTAGCAGAACGCTTGCAGGATGTTGGCGTTAAAGCGTTAACTGTGCATGGCAGAACTCGTGCTCAAATGTACAAGGGAAATGCAAACTGGGAACCAATAGCAGCAGTTAAAAATAATCCACGTATGCACATTCCTATTTTTGGAAATGGCGATATCACTACTCCTGAAAAAGCATTAGAATATAAAAACAAATACGGTTTGGATGGTATGATGATTGGTCGCGCGAGCATTGGCTATCCTTGGATTTTTAACGAGATAAAACATTTTTTTAAAACAGGTGAACATCTTGCCAGACCAACTTTAGAAAATAGAGTAGAGGTTGCTCTTGCTCATTTTGATAAATCTATAGAATGGAAAGGTCCTAAACTAGGTGTTTTAGAAATGCGTCCACATTATACAAATTACTTTAAAGGCATTGATCATTTTAAAGATACACGAATGAAGTTAGTAACCACTGATAATATCGAAGAAATTAGAGAATTGTTATTTTCTATTCCTGATAAATATAGAGAGCTAGCATAAAAAAATCGGACAATATTAGTCCGATTTTTTAATTTTTAAAATCACTTTAACCTAAAACTGCTAATTGTTCTTCTAAGGATTTAATTTTAGATAAAGCATCGCTTTCTTTTTTGCGCTCACTAGCAATAATTTCAGGCTTCGCATTAGCAACAAATTTCTCGTTTGATAATTTAATTTGTACCGATTTTAAGAAACCTTTGTTATACTCTAATTCTTTAGTTAAACGTTCAATTTCATCTTCCTTATTTAAGTTTTGAGCTAAAGGAATATAAAACTCAGTGGTTTTAATTTGGAAAGAGAAAGCTCCTTCTACTTTATCTTTAGTATATGAGAAAGAAGATAGGTTGGCTAACTTAATAATTGTGCTATCAAAATAAGAACGAGTCGCTTCTGATTTTTCAATCACCTCTAATTTTTCTTTCGGAGATAATTGTTTTTGAGCACGCACGTTACGCACCATAGCTACTAACTCTTTACTTACTTCAAACTCTGCCAATTGTTTTTTATCTAAATCAGCTTTTACAGAAGGCCATTCAGCAACAATGATACAATCTTTTGCATCACGTTCTTTTATTAAATGCCAAATTTCTTCTGTAATAAATGGCATCCACGGGTGCATAATTTTTAATAACGATTCCAAGTAACTAATGGTTGCATCATACGTTACTTTATCAATTGGCTGCGCTTTTCCGTCAATAAAATCAGGCTTAATCGCTTCTAAATACCAGGCACAGAAATCGTCCCATACTAATTTGTAAGTGCTCATTAAGGCATCACTCATTCTGTATTTTGAATAATGATCATTAATGATTTCTAACTGCTCAGATAATTTATTGTCGAACCAAGTAATAGCTGATTTTTGGGCTTCTGATTGAACTGCAATTGAATCTACTTCAAATCCTGCGATTAAACGAAATGCATTCCAAACTTTATTAGCGAAGTTTCTTCCTTGCTCGCAATAGCTTTCGTCAAACATTAAATCGTTTCCAGCGGGCGAACATAATAGCATACCAACACGCACTCCATCAGCACCATATTTTTCAATCAAGTCGAGTGGGTCAGGGGAGTTTCCTAAACTCTTACTCATCTTGCGTCCTAATTTATCTCTTACAATACCTGTTAAGTATACATTGCTAAAAGGTTTTTCACCCATCCATTCGTAACCTGCAATGGCCATACGTGCTACCCAAAAGAATAAAATTTCTGGAGCCGTTACTAAATCATTAGTAGGGTAGTAATAGTTTAAATCTTCATTAGCATTTGCTTTTCCATTTCTAATAACAGCAGGATCAAATACAGTAATTGGCCACAACCACGATGAGAACCACGTATCCAAAACATCTTCGTCTTGAGTAACATTTTCAATTTTCAATGTTCCATTTTCAATTTTTAATTTCTCAAATGCCTCATTAATATCTTTCGCTACTACTGTATTTCCTTTATCATCATACCATGCCGGAATACGTTGACCCCACCATAATTGACGGCTAATGCACCAATCGTGTACATTTTCCATCCAGTGTTTGTAGGTGTTGATGAACTTGTCTGGAATTAATTTAATCTCTCCATTCAAAACATTGTCTAAAGCTGGTTTACTAACGTTTTCCATCTTTAAAAACCATTGCATACTCAAACGTGGCTCTATAACGGCATTTGTACGTTCGCTATATCCAACTTTATTTTTTATCTCTTCTATTTTTGTAACTAAGCCTTGCTCTTCTAAATCTTTAATAATTTGTTTACGGCAAGCAAAACGGTCCATACCAACATACGAACCAGCTGCTTCAGAAATGGTTCCATTTTGATTTAAAACATCAATGGTTTGTAATTTATGTTTTTGCCCTAAGTTAAAGTCATTGATATCATGCGCCGGTGTAACTTTTAATGTACCTGTTCCAAATTCTTTATCAACGTATTCATCAAAAATAATAGGCACTATACGGTTAACAACTGGCACAATAACATTCTTCCCTTTTAAGTGAGTATAACGTTCATCCGTTGGATTTAAACAAACTGCTGTATCTCCCATAATGGTTTCAGGACGTGTAGTGGCTACCGTCATGAACTCATCAGAATCTTCAATTTTATATTTAACGTAAACTAATTTGCTTTGGGCTTCTTTATGTATTACCTCTTCATCACTTACAGCAGTTAATCCTTGAGGATCCCAGTTTACCATACGAACGCCACGGTAAATATTGCCTTTATTGTATAAATCAATAAACACATCAATAACCGCTTCACTCATTGGTTCATCCATGGTAAATTTAGTTCTATCCCAATCGCAGCTAGCACCAAGCTTTTTCAATTGTTCTAAAATAATTCCACCGTATTTTTCTTTCCAACCCCAAGCGTGTTTTAAAAAATCTTCTCTGCTTAAATCTGCTTTATTAATACCTTGTTCCTTCAATAATGCAACAACTTTAGCTTCGGTAGCAATACTTGCATGATCTGTTCCTGGAACCCAACAAGCGTTAAATCCTAACATACGAGCACGACGTATTAATACATCTTGAATGGTATTATTTAACATATGTCCCATGTGTAAAACCCCAGTAACATTAGGCGGTGGGATTACAATAGTATAAGGAGTACGATGATCAGGTGTTGATTTAAAGAATTTGTTATCTAGCCAATATTGGTACCAGGTCTTTTCGGCTTGAGCAGAATTATATGTTTTAGCGATTTCCATGCTTTGTATTAAAAATTTTGTTAAATTTCGCAAAAATAGTGATACCAAACCATATCGATACTATATTTATGGCACGATATTAGAATTATTTTTGAACTATAAAAAACAAAACAAATTATACAATGAAAAAATTAATTTACACCCTAGGATTTGTTGCTTGCATAAGCACTTTATCAATTGCACAAGAAGTTCACAGCGCTAATGATGGTCACAACCATGGTGCAGCCGCTCCAACAACAACAATAACAAGTACTGCTGATATCAAATTTGATAAAATGGTTCATGATTATGGAAACATTATGCAAGGTGATAATGGTGAATGTGTATTTAAATTTAAAAATACAGGTAAAGAGCCATTAATTATCACTATGTGCCAAGGTTCTTGTGGTTGTACAGTTCCTCAATGTCCAAAAGACCCAATTTTACCAGGTAAATCAGGAGAAATTAAAGTAAAATACGATTCTAATAGAGTAGGTCCAATCAGTAAATCAGTATCTGTTCAATCTAACGCAAAAACAGGAACTCAAACTTTACAAATTAAAGGAAACATTGCTGCTAAACCAGTTGAAGAGGCATTTCCTACAAATACACCTTCTCAAGGTGCTCCATTAGAGAAAAAATAATTTAATTTAATTTAAAACCCAAATAAAATGAAAAAAGTATTCGCAGCAGTAGCATTGTTTATTGGTTTAGGCTTTGCAGCAAACGCTCAAGAAAGTGGTTCAGTTGTTCCAAGTATTGACCCAAATGCTCCAGAAATGAAATTTGAAGCAGAAGTGTTAGATTTTGGGACTGTAAAATTTGATGCTAACGGCGTTCGTGAATTCAAAATAAAAAATGTTGGTAAATCTCCTTTAACTATTTCTAATGTTCAAGGTCAGTGTGGTTGTACAGCAACTACTATTGATGGTAAACCAGGTTGGCCTCAAGAACCAATTTTACCAGGTAAAGCAGCCAGCATTAAAGTAAAATACGATACAAAACGCCCTGGTCCTTTCGAGAAAAATGTAACTATTACATCTAATGCAAAAGAGCCTAGCAAAGTTGTAAAAATTAAAGGTGTAGTCGAAGCTGCTCCGGCAGCAGCAACAACTCCTGATGCAAAATAATCAATATAATATACTTAAAAACCCTTTCAGAAATGGAAGGGTTTTTTATTTCAGCTTGTTTTTAATTAGCCTAGTTAGTTATGCCCAACCTCAGTTAAAATTTTCTGAAACTAAAAAAAACTTTGGGTTAGTAAAAAAAGGCGAGTTAGTGACGATGGAATATAGTTTTACAAATACTGGAAATCAGCCAGCTATAATTACCGAAGCTAAAGTAGAATGCTCGTGCACTACTGTTGAGTTTACAAAACAACCGATTGCCCCAAATCAATCGGATAAAATTGTAGTAAAATTCGATACCAAATCAGTTTACGACAGACAAGATAGAATTGTAGAAATCATATCGAATGCTAAAAATTCTAATCAAAAAATTAGATTTAAAGGCGTTGTGTTAAAATAGATTTCTATCTTTAATAACCAAAAAATCATCTTTTATCAAAGCTAATTTTCTCATAGTTTTTATTATTACTTTAAACACTTTGCTTGTTTCGCAAAGCATCATTCCTTTTAAAGAAAATAGTAAATGGGGGTATAAAAAAGATTCTAAAGTTGTTATTATTCCAGAATATGATACGGCTTTTGCTTTTGATAAAACAGGTCAAATAGCATTAGTGGCTAATAAAAACAAGTTTAATAAAGAAGTTAATCCAATATCAGGTGAAGAGGAATATAATTACGATTACAGTTATATTGACTATAAAAACAATAAACTAAAGATACAAGCCGAACATTTTCCTGATAGTATGTTCATTTTTCCAAATCAACAGGAATTACATTTAAGTTATAGAGATTCTTCTAATTATTTTAAAATACTGTTTCAAGGTAAATTGTATTTACTGAATAAAAACGGAAAGCAATTATCTTCTGGATTTGATAATATTACTGAAACAAAAGCCAAAGGTTATTTTGAAACTGAAAACTATTCAAAGTTTGAGAAAAAAGTTGTCCGAATTAAAGGTTTAATTGATTCGACAGGTTTTCAGGTTGTAAAATGTAAATATCATTCAATCAATATTAATAAAGAAGATAGCTCGATATATTGTTGTAGCGCCGTTTTTAATGCTAAACTTAATGATGATGTATTTAACTACAAAGGAAAATTAATCTATTCGAGTATAAAACATATTGAGTTTTCTTCAAAAACATTGCACATTATAAAATCCTATTCCCCACGCGAAGAGTTTATTGTTGAAAATACAAAAACAGGAGAAACTTATTATTTAGATGGTGAAAGCATTCGTTATTTAAAAAATAATAAAGCTGCCCTTATTAAAAATAATAATTTGTATGTAATTGATTTGTTGACTCAAAAAAAACAAAAGTTAGATAAGGAAACTTATTTATATAGCACATATTAGAGGATAGAGATGGAATTTATTAGACTAGATATATCAGATATGTCGCTTCATCAAGAAGCAGCAAAACAACTCATCCATTTTGCAAAGGAGCAACGCATTTTTTTATTTGAAGCCCCAATGGGCGCAGGTAAAACTACTTTTATAAAATCGTTATGTGAGTTTTTAAACGTAACTGATACTATGAGTAGCCCTACATATTCAATTGTAAATGAATATTATACTAATTCAAATTCGAAACTGTATCACTTTGATTTATACCGATTAAAATCATCTGAAGAATTGTTTGAAATTGGATTTAAAGATTATATTGAATCTGGTAATTATGTGTTTATTGAATGGCCTGATTTAACGCTTCCATTTTTAGATTCTTATCTGAGAATTATCATAAAAATCGAAAACAATAATCGTTATCTTTGCGCCGAATCTATAAAAAATTCATAATGAAAGTTAGTATCTTATTACTGTTATCTTTTCTATCTATATCGGTTTTCTCTCAAACTGAAGCTGCAAATACTCCAAGTGTTTCGTCAGTAAAAAAAAGAGGGAATTTTTATTTTTTATGGGGTTATACCCGCGCTAAATACAGTAAAAGTACTATTCAATTTAAAGATCGTTCAAATACCTATTACCCAGCAACAGGGCGTTACCATGATTATGATTTTACTATCTACGAAGCTACTGCTAAAGATAGACCAGATTTTGAGGATATTTCAGACGTTGCTAATATTACCATTCCTCAATTTGTGGCTAGAATAGGTTATTATTTTAATAATAAACAAGATTTTGGTATTGAATTAAATTACGACCACACAAAATATGTGGTTGATAATTATCAAACTGTGCATGTGCAAGGTACTTTTAATGGAAATTATGTTGATAAGGATACTATTTTAGATCCTAGTAATTTTTTACATTACGAACATACCGATGGGGCAAATTTTTGGATTATAAACTTTATAAAACGTTGGAAATTTTACGAGCCTTCAAAGTATTTTAATATTGGTTTAATTGGTAAGCCAGGCGCTGGGGTTGTTATTCCACGCACAGACGTTACCATATACGGTACTCGTGTTAATAACAATTGGAACTTAGCTGGTTGGATAGTTGGTGCTGAAGGAGGAATTAGAATAGAGTTTTTAAAATACGGTGTGTTTGAATTTGTAGGAAAAGGCTCTTATGCCGATTATCGGAGAGGTTTTATATTAGGAAAAGGAGGTGGAAGATCTAATCACCATTTTTTTACAGGACAATTAACTATGACACTCGGAGCTACCTTTTAAAACCCAATCCTACCTTTACCTAATTCAAAACTATTTTTAAGGCCTAACATTTTAATAGCCGTTACAGCAGCTTCATCGCCCTTATTTCCATGTTTTCCTCCGGTTCTATCTTCTGCTTGCTCTTGAGTATTAACGGTTAATACGCCAAAAATAAAAGGCTTATTATATTTTAAATTTAAGTTAGTAATTCCTTTTGCTACTGCATCACAAATAAAGTCGAAATGTTTCGTATCTCCTTGAATTACACAACCAATGCAAATAATAGCATCTACTTGTCCTAATTCGGCCATGTATTGCGCACCAAGTGTTAATTCAAAGGCTCCAGGCACAGTTTTAGTAACAATATTTTCTGGCTTGGCGCCATGCTTTAATAATGTATCATGAGCACCTTTCATTAAACCGCTTGTTATAGCATGGTTCCATTCTGCCCAAACAATACCAAATTTCATGTCTGCTGCGTTAGGTACATCAGAACCTTCGAACGCGGATAAATTTTTTAATTCACTTGCCATAATTGTATTTTATTTAAAACAAAAAAAGGTGACATCATATCACCTTTTTTTAATTATTGTTTGTTGTAATTATTGAATGTTTCCTAAAGTTTTAACTCTTGAAATGTATTTATCTACTTCGCGAGCTTCGCTGCTTTTTGCAAATTCATTTTTTAAACGCTCATAAGTCGCTAAAGCCTCAGTGTAATTAGCTTTTTGCTCGTAAGCAAAAGCTGCTTTTTTTAAGTAAATAGGAGTTGTAAAATCATTATTCGATTGTTCAGCTGCTTTTAAATAAAACTTTATAGCTTCGTCAATATTATTTAACTCCATGTTTGCATCTCCAATTGCTCCAGTGGCAACAGGTGCAACCATTTCATCTTTACCGTTAAATGTCTCTAAAGCCTCAATAGCTTCAGCAAATTTACCAGTGCGCAATAAACAAATACCTGCATAATAGTTAGCTAAGTTACCAGTTTTGGTAGCACCAAAATTATCAGCAATTTCATTAAAACCCATCATAGTCTTAGGTCCATCAGCTGTTTGAACATTTAAACCGCCATTTAAAGCTACTAAAAAACTATCTTTTTCGAAGTAAGTTTGTGCAAAAAAAGCTTCGTTATTAGCTTCTTTTTCTTGACCAGGTAACCAGTAAAATTTATAGAAACTGAAGAGTGCTACAATAGCTAAAATAGCGCCACCACCATAAGTAATAGCTTTTTTGTTTTTTTCGTAAAACACTTCTAATCCACCAAAATCTGTATTATTTGCAGATGATTTTTTAATGGATGATGGTTTAACAACATTACTACTTTCTACTTGCTCAATTTGTTCGATTTCTTCAGACATATTAAATTAAAATTTTGAGTTGCGAAGATAAATAAAATTATCTACTTATAAAAAAAGAAAATAGGTCACTTTTCAACCTAAATACGCTCATTACTCCTCCGTAACAGCAATGTTTTTTGTCATATTTTCTCTATTTCTTATAGAAATTGAGGTTCCTCCGCTAACTTTATACGGATAAGGGATATCCATATCTAAACCTACGGCATATATATAGTAGGTTCCTTTATAAAAATCGATGCTATAATTTCCTTGATTGTCAGCCGTTACAGATGTATTATAAGAGGTGCCATCGTCGCTAGGAAACTCAGACGTATTATATTTAATATAAACGACCGCATTAGGAATTGGTACCCCGTGGTGTTCAACTACACCTTTTAAAGTGGCTTTTCCGCCAACTTGATTTTTTTTACAAGCAACCGTAATGCTCAGTAATAAAAAGATAAACGATAATTTTAAAAGAGTAGATTTCATTTGATGTTGAATTAAAAGTTATTATCAGAAAAACGGGAATCGGTTAAATATTTTGTGTCGGTTAAGGTTTTTAAAAAGGCAATTAAATCGGCTTTATTTTGAGGAGTTAATGGAATGCCACCCACTAATTGTGTTTCTAAAGTGGGACTTGCCACAATTCCAGAATTATAATGCTCTAAACACTGGTTTAAACTTGTGAAACGACCATCATGCATGTATGGTTCCGATTTTTCAATGTTTCGTAAAGAGGGCGTCTTAAATTTATACCTATCTGCGGCAGCTCCAGTAATATGGGCTCTGCCACTATCATTATAGGCTACATTAACACTTAAGCCATTATTACGAAACTGATAATCTGTAAATAAAGGCTCTGTATGGCAAGAAGCACATTTTTGAACAAATAAATTATAACCACTTTGTTCTTGAGCTGTGAAATTTTCTTTACCGGATTTAACCATATCGTACTTACTGTTATACGAATACATCGTTCCCATAAATTGAGCGATAGCTCTAAAAATACGTTGAGAATTAACTAAATCACTACCAAAGGCTTTTGTAAATAACTGTTTATACTTACCGCTCGATGATAGTTTAGCCACCACATTGGTCATGGTTTCATTCATTTCAACTGGGTTAGTGATCGGTGCTAGCGGCATTACTTCAATATTTAATATACCGCCATCATGCATAAATGTGGGACTCCAGTTTAAATTTTGAAGTGTTGGTGCATTTCTATTACCCAATAAACCATCAATACCATGACTTACATCATGACCAGAATGAGCAAATGCAGCAAATTGTTGGTGACAAGAACCACATGAAATAGTATTATCTAAAGATAAAATAGGATCGTAAAATAAAGTTCTACCTAATGTAAAGCCATCGGCAGTTAAAGTATTGTTACTATACGTATAAACGGGAGCTGGCCATCCTGGCGGTACAATTTCTTTTACATCGTCTTCTCCAATAATTGGTTTTATTTCAGGATCTACAGAACATGATGAAAATAGTTGAACTAAGAAAAATATGTATATTAATTGTTTCATTAATTCACAACCGATTTTACTGTAAACATATTAGCGTAATTATCTGCAATCGCACTCGATTCAGCAGTAATTCCTGTAATAACATTTGAATTATTAAAATTATCAAAATTAGGGCTTGCAAACCAAGCGCCTAAATCGGCTTTAATAGATAAAATAGGAGTATGATTTTGGGTGCAATTGGCGCTATTTGGAAATACTAAATTCACCGTTCTTAAAGCATTATCTTTTCCTTCAAATCCTCCAATATGATAAACAATTTTATTAGTTAATTCGGTAGATTGTGGAGAGTGCCCCTCCATCTTAGCCATAATATAACCAGTATTCCATCCCCAAAACATATCGTTCATTGGGTCAAGTGCGCCCGTTTGTGCGCCAGCAGTATTTCTAGGAGCATCAACGCCAATTAAAAAATTAATAGATGTGTAACTGCCCGCCGGTACTTTTTTTATCATTAAATGTAAGGAGTTAGGATTTGACTGATCTAGTAAAAAATAGCTTTCAACTTCCGTATAAGTAAAGCCCGAAGCGGAAACTAATTGTACATTGCTAAGATAATATTTATAAATGTTTACATTAAATGTATCATTAGCCGAACTGACATAATTAGTTGATCCAAGAATTAAAGGCAAATTACCGACCATATTGTCAACATGAATTTCCAGAAAACCTGTTGTATCAATAGAATTTAATTCAGGAAATGGTTCTGGTGGAATGATGACGTCTTTTTTACACGATAATAAAACTATTGACGCTAGAAAAATAATGATACTGTTTTTCATGATTAGAGTTTACTCAAAGGTACCAAAAAAAGTGAAATATTCATTGCAAAATATGACTAATCTCTTAATCCTAAAATCAATTTATTCAACAAACCAGCCAATTAAGCGGCGGCGTAATTTACTGCTATAGGTTTGAGTTTGATAATCGGTATAATTATTAGTGGCGTTAATACATTTAGAGAATTGTTTTACTCGGTATTTTACCTCTTCGCTTAATAAATCAAACAACTCAAAAGCTTCATCAAAATCAGCGGCATTATCTTTAATTCGTCCAAAATGATCATCTAACGATTGGTCGAGCACCAACTGCGGTTTTAATCCTTTGCGTAAACACTGTAAATAACGCTCACGCACTATAAATGCCTCTGCTGATGAATTTAAAAAACGGGCTTTAATGTCTTCTGGTAACTCGTAATCGTTTTCTAATTCATAATCCCATTCATCTTTGTAGCGTTGCTCCAAATACATGTGCGGTGCTACAAATACGTGTTTCCAATCTATTGGGAATTGCCATAAATTAAATCGACGCGAGTTATTACCCAAATCAACAATATTAAATTTCTTTTTATGAGGCAATACACGCGAGCCACGCCCAATCATTTGGTGATACAAGGTTAAAGATTTAGTCGCTCTGTTTAAGATAATAGTTTCTACTTCGGGCTCATCAAAACCAGTAGTTAAAATACTTACCGAACTTAAAATGCCATCTTTGGTATTTCTGAACCAATCCAAGGTTTCAGCTCTATCTCTATCACTAAAGGTACTATCTAAATAACGAATAGGGTAGCCTTTTGATTTGAATAAATTATAAACCGCAATACTTGTTAAAATACCGGCATTAAAAATTAAGGTTTTGGTGCCTTTTCCAATTTCCTCATAAGCATCCAACAATTTACCTTGCATCATCGCTTGAGAATATAATATCTCATGCGAACCTGTAGTAAACTCCCCGTTATTACCAACCTTCAACGTGCTAATATTAACGTCGTTGGAGTAGGTAACACCTTCTGCTAAAAAGCCTTGGTCAATTAATGAGGATATGCTTTCACCTACAATAATTTCTTTATAGGTTTGGTAAAGTGGTAATTTTTTATTGCTGCTTAAAGGTGTTGCGGTTACTCCTAAAATATTAACGTTCTCAAAATAATGAAATATTTTACGGAACGAATTATAGTGAGCCTCATCCACAATTACTAAACCAATATCTTCTAAAAACTGTTCGTCTTCTTGCAAACGGTTATTTAAGGTTTCTACTAAAGCCGTAAAACTTTGAAAATCGGTTTGCTGTGCTAAGTTTTTAACTTCACTATTAATCACTTTATTTTTGATGCCAATGCCCAATAATACATCCGAGGTTTGCTTACTTAACTCAATACGATGTGTTAAGATTAATACCTTACGGTTAAAGTTATTAATGTAACGCTTAGCAATTTCAGAAAAGATGATGGTTTTACCGCCACCTGTTGGTAATTGAAATAAAATATTTTCGTTAGGCTTTGCTTCCTTTAATTTATTGAAAATAGTTGTGACCGCTTCTTCCTGATAAGGATAAAGTTGACGGGCAGATATTGGTTCTTGAGTTTCTTCCACTATTCAAAAAAATAAGCCTATAAACTTAAGTTTTTTTTTGGTTAAGGACTGAAAAAGATGGAAATATTAAATAACGAGTTATTGACAATTGTGATTTTGATAAATAGGAAAACTAATATATTGGATTTAGCTGATGTACGCGGATTTTTTTATTTCAATATTTCTAAGTTTTAAATGAAATTATAAAGAAACAAAATTGTGTAAATAAGAACACTAATTTTACGGATTTAGAGAATGTAGGTGTTTCTATTTTACTTTTTTAATCGTTATAAATCCGTTTTATCTACGTTCCTATTAAATAATAAATTATGTTACCTCAAAATAGTAACTGAACCTTTATATTGTTCGCCCTTTCCATCATTTAAGATATAGAAATATGTACCTGTGGGAACATCATTGCCTAAGTACTTACCATTCCATAAATTATCATAATTGGTTGCGCTGTATATTTGTTTACCATAACGATTATAAATTTTGAGGTTGTTATCAGGGTATTTTTCTAAATTACCGATATAAAAAAAATCATTATCGCCATCATTGTTTGGCGTAAAAGCACTATAAAAAAACAATTTATCTCCTTTTGCTACTGTCACGGTTACAATATCACTATTAAAACATTGATGCTGATCCACTGTAGATAAAGTGTACGTAGTAGTAGTTATTGGCCAAACATCTGGTTGAGAAGTATTATAGTACTTAATATTATAATCTGGTTGCCAATAAAAAATAGTACCGCCAATTCCCACTAAAGTAATGGTTTGTCCTTCGTCAATGATTGTATCAGGGCTCGCATCAACTACAGGTGGTTGAAATGGAGTTACGGTTACTTGCGAAACATTATTGGGACATAACCATCCTGAAACGGTTAATGTGTAAACGGTAGTTACAGAAGGATTTGACAATGGACGCGCTGCGCTAGGATTATTTAAACCTGTGGTTGGTTGCCAAGAAAATGTATGCCAGGTATTGTTGTTATTTACAGCACCAATTGTCACTCCTCCAGATTGGTTGTAACAATAGCCAGTATCAATCCCTGCATTAAAAAGATGCATCGCATCAAAGTTAAGCTTTACAACATCGGTTACAATGGTCGTATCAAAATCTGTTACAGTAAGTGTATAAGTAACTCCATAACTAATCCCTGTTAATGTAGGATTAGCGACAGATGAAGAACTTAAAAAAGTACTTGGCGACCAAGAATATTTATAAGGCGCGGTGCCTCCAGTTGCACTTGGTGTGCCACCAATAACCACGCTTCCATTTATACAGGCAAATACATCAGGACCAGCATTTGCAGTTAATTGTGCAAAACTAAATTGAAGCGAAGAGATAAATAAAAGAATATAAAAAAGAGTCCTATTCATTAATACAAATATAATAAAGAAATATAAAAAAATCATGTAAAAAATGGAACACTGATGGCACTGATTAAACAGATTTTCGCAGATTATTTAATACTATGATTTTAAAAGATGAGTTAATTCAAATAAGGTTAAAGTAGTGTATTATAAAAATACTTCGATTATTTGAACAGACAATAAATTTATTTTATCAAATCTTATAAATCATATTCAATCAGCGTTATCAGCGTTCTATAAAAGCTACCAAATAGAAAATTGGTTATAAATCATTGCCTTTCCCCATTTTTCTTTTCCGAAATCTTTTTCGAGCTGCGCTTTTAACTCAGCTGACTTATACGTTTTTTGTTTTGATTTTTTTGGTACTAAAGAAGTAGTTTCAGGTTTAACCATTTCTACACTTTTTGCAAAATAAATAACGCCTCCATCTTCAGTAGCTAAACCTAATATGGCACCAGGTAAACCTACAAAACTTTCGGGACCAATAGAAGGAATGACTTCTGCGCAATACCAAGCGTAAATACGAGTACTATCATTTGCTTGCCAAATAGCTTTACGACATTGGTAACCACATATTGCTCGTTTACTATCTGTTATTTTCCAATTAAACTGACGTACGGTATCTGTTACTAAAAATTTCTCACCCCAAATACTTTTTTCGGTTAATCGAAAATTAGTTTTATAATTTTGATAAGTAATGTTTTTGGAAGTTGCCCAACTCATTCGCTCCACCAGGTCGCTTTCTTGTGGTTTAAAAACAGACAAGGAATCGTTGAAATACAATTCAAATAGATCTATTTTGTTTTTATCTTCTTCTTTTAGCCATTCTTTTACATCGCCATTATTTTTGAATTTTTTGTACAAATTAGTTTTTCGCTCATAGGTAATTTTACCATAGGTAATTTGAGAAGAAGCTGTATTTAGCATCGTCAAAAAACAAAAAACAGTCGCAATTACTAATTTAAAATTCATCTTCTTCTTTTGTTTTATTACTATTAAACTTAAATGTAGCTTTCAATAAAAAATAACGACTGATGATATTTGTTTTAATATCCGTAATTACATTACTACTAATATCACGATCCACACTAATGTTTTGATTCAACATATCATAGGCGTAAAAGCCTAAAATAAAATTCTCTTTTTTGAAAAATGTTTTAGAGAAAGAGGCATTCCACACTAAATAATTAATGTTATAGCCATTACTTCGGTTACTATTAATCGTATAATCAGCATTACTTTCTAATAAAAAGTTTTTTGGAAATTTGACACTTAATCTTCCTGAAATTCCTTGAGTAGAGTAGGGTGTACTGCTAGTCACATTTAAAGAGGAATATGCTGAATTATAGCTATAATATCCAGATAATCCTGCTTCTACTTTTTCAAGATTTAATCTAAAATCTAAATTCAAGTTACTTCTAAAATCTTGAGTTTTATTTTCTTGGTTATTGATAATTGTTTTATTCTCTGTATAAGATGACCAAAGGTTCGGCCCTACTTCTAACTTTTTTGAAAAGAAAGGCATACTAGTTCCAATGTACCCATTTAGATTATAGTTGCCATTTACATTGATGGCCTGTGAAACTGTTCTTCCAATACTATCGAAAGAGGTAGCTGTTGCTATATCATTATTAGTATAGTTGTAAGTTAATCCTGCCCAAGTGTATTTTCCACTAATTGATTTCCATGAATTGAAATTTAAATTAATGCCATGCGAAAATGTAGGTAATAAATTAGGGTTACCAATATTAATGAAGTTAGGATTGCTATTATCACGCACAGGTTGCAATTGACTAATAGTAGGATTTTGAGAACTAGTGGTATATCTAACTTCCATTGATTTATTTTCAGAAAACTTATAACGTAAAGTTGAGAAGGGTAAAATATTATTGAAGTTTTGGGTGATGCGCTGACTTCTGAAAACATTATTATTGTTTACAAATACATTACGTGCTTTAGTACCTATAGTGAAACGCAACTTCTTTACTTCGTAAATAAATTTTAAACCTGCACGGTTTATCTGCTTAACGTTTTCAAAATTATTAGTTAAAGTTGAATCTAAAACATTGTATTCGCCTCCAATATTATTCAATGCTTTTTTATCTTGTTTACTATTATAATACATAAAGTCATACGACCCTTCAATTTTTATTTTTTTAGTAAGAGGTTCTATAAATGATACGCCGCCAAAATGACTTTGGTTATCGTTTTCGCTTGTCTTTTTTTGATTAACGGAAGTTAAAAATGCGCTACTAACTGCATAAGAATAGTTGTCCGTTTTTAAAATACCATTTGAGTTGTTTTTAGAAAACGTATTGGTATAAGTTACCGTTAATAACCTATCTTTTTTCTTAAAGCGTTTTAATAATTTTAAATTATTGGTCACATCATAACCATAACCATAATTCGCATTATTGATAGATGTATTTCTGGTTTTGATATTATCCGCACTTAAAAAGTCTGTTTCATCAGAGCTAGAGGATGTATTGTTTAAAAATTTAACTTTTGAAGTAAAATTAAAATCAGTTAAAGAATCAATTTTTTGCTCTAATCCTATATTAATGGCATGTGCTTCGTTTTTTTGTGTAGCTTGAGTTTCATTCGCAGATGTGTATGTGGTATCCGTTAAAAAGTACTGCGAGTTTTTAGCGGTTTTAGAAACAACTTCACTACTATTATATGAATAGTTGATGTTTAATTTAGTGTTTTTTGATAATTTATCTGTATAGTAAAACCCTGATTTAAACGTTACCGGAATTCCTTGTGGTTGGCTTGTTGAATATGACATGAACATGCCACCATCTTCATTTTCTTCCCTATCAAACTCATTATTTAAACCATATTTATAAACATCGCCCCATCCAAAACTGGCGTTAGGTGTACTACTTCCTAAACCAAAGACCGAAATTTTTAATTTCTTTTTAAAGTAGTTTACTAACACTTCACCTTCATGAAATTTTTGAAAATCACTAGCGCCACTTATTTTACCGAAGTATCCTTTTTTAGCCTCATCTTTTAATTTTAGATTTAAAACCTTCTGGGTTTCTTCCCCAGTGCTCGAATTGGCTACATCATCGCTTTTCTTTTCATACACTTGAACCGACTCAATTGAACTAGCTGCTAAATTTTTAGTGGCAACGGTTGCATCACCTCCAAAAAATTCATCACCATCTACTAGCACTTTATCAACGGCTTTTCCCTGCGAGGTAATTTTTCCATCAGCATCAACTTTCAACCCTGGTAATTTTTTTAATAAATCTTCAACAGTAGCGTTTGCTTTAGTTTTAAAAGAATCAGCTGTATATATTAAGGTATCGCCTTTATAATATACTGGGTCTTTAAATGCAAAAATAGTGACTTCATCTAAAGTAACATTTTTAGGTTGAAGTATAATTTTACCAAAATCATATTGCAAATTCTTGCTGTCACCAAAAATAAAGTAACCTTGATCGGCAAACTTTGGATGAGAAATAACAACCTGATAGGTATCGATAGGTAGCGGTTTTAATTTAAAAATACCATTTTCATCAGATCTTGTAAAACCAACCAAGGTTGAATCCATTAACTTAATAGCCATCACAATGGCATTAGGAAGTGGGCCTTTGGCAGCTGTATCTTGGATGTTTCCTGAAACCGATAACTTCTGTGAAAAAGAAGAGATGGAACTTAATAGTAATAAATAGAGTAGGTATCTCTTCATATAGTTTTGCTTAGGGCGAAAGTAACAAAGTTTATAACGCAATGTTTTCAAAAGGATACAAAAAAAGTTAAACATAGTGTTAATGAGTTGATAAAGGCAGTTTTTATTGATAAATAATACAGTTACTTTTAACTATTAAAATAATACTTCTTGCATTTAACCGCAAGGACGCAAAGATTAAGCAAAGAATACTAAGTCTCTCTTAGAATTCTTTTGCGAGAAAACTCTGAGAACTTTGCGGTTAAAAAGTTAAAGCTTCTGCATCTTAACCACCAAATCCACTAATCGGCTGCTATACCCAAATTCATTATCGTACCAACCAATTATTTTTACAAGGTTACCTACAACACTAGTAAAGTCAGAATCAAATACAACAGAGTGTGCATTGCCTACAACATCTACGGAAACTAAAGGATCTTCTGAGTATTCTATAATTCCTTTTAAATCTGTTTCAGAAGCTTGTTTAAATGCTAAGTTAATTTGCTCTACACTGGGGTATTGAGTTAATACACACGTAATATCTGTTAATGAACCATCAGGCACTGGTACGCGCATACCGCAGCCGCCTAATTTATCTTCTAAATCAGGGAAAATTTTACCTAATGCTTTTGCTGCCCCAGTTGTTGTTGGAATAATACTTAAGGCTGCTGCACGAGCTCTACGTAAATCTTTGTGAGGTGCATCATGCAAACGTTGGTCGCCTGTGTAGGAATGAACGGTAGTCACATAAGCTTCTTCAATACCCCATTGTCTTAATACCTTTAGCATTGGAGATGCACAATTGGTAGTACATGATGCATTTGAAATAATGATATCGTCGGCTTCTAATAACTCATCATTAACCCCTAAAACCAAAGTTTTAATGGTATCATCTGTTGCAGGTGCTGATAGTATGACTTTTTTTGCACCGGCTGTAATATGTTTTTGAGCTAATTCTCTGGTTAAAAAATGTCCAGTTGATTCGATGACGATATCAATTCCTAATGCTTTCCAAGGCAAACTTTCAGGATCTTTAGCTGCAAATATTTTTACCTCTTTACCATTTACATAAATGTGGTCGATATCATGTTTTATTTCTCCATCAAACTTACCATGAACCGAGTCATATTTTAATAAATGAGCAAGCGTTTTAGAATCGGTGATATCGTTAATAGCAACTATATTGATGTTTGGATTAGTAAAAGCACATTTAAAAAACACTCTTCCAATTCTTCCAAAGCCGTTGATGGCAACATTTATTTTTTTCATATGTAGATATTATTGTTTTTTAATTGTCATATGGTATAAGCCATGTATCTTCATTTGTGTTTGTGCGTTCAGGCACATGGCTATTTCATATGTAGATATTATTGTTTTTTAGTTGTCATATGGTATAGCCAGTTTAGTCGAGTGTGTTTGTGTTTCGGCAAACATGGCTATTTCATGATGGTAATTTAAGGTCTTGTAAATTTACACAAATAACCATCGATAATGTTTAATTTTCGTATTAAAAAAATATAAAATTGCAATCATGTAACAGAAAAAAGAATGATATAAAGCTTGACTGTCTTCTATTTTACAGTCTTGAACTGTAGTATAATAAACATATAGTTGTAAATGTTATTTTTAACCACGTAGATTCATATCGTACATAAGTTTAAGTCGTAGATAGAAGTTGCGCTTTTACATAGAAGCTATGTAAAAGAAATTTATTTCTCTATTTCAAACTGTCTTTATTCGATTTTTTTTATGTTCTATGTGGCTATTATTTTTATAATAAGTGTTAATTTGTGAATGAATGGATCGGATTTCGTCTTTCAAAAAAGAACGTTTACCTCATTTTACAATAAACACAATTATTCATAAAACTCGAGCTATCTTTTTTATTTATATTTATAACAAATAATAAGATGCTAAAGCGAATTGTTTATATGATGATGTGTTTATTGAAAGGAGTATTTCTTTTTTCACAATCAGCTTCATGTATCAAATTTAATCCAACTTTTGGTTCAGAAAAATTATCAGCAGATAGTGTTTATTATTTAAATGTATCGGATAGTATTAAAATAACCTCCTTACGATTTTATGTATCTAATATGGAATTATTGGATAATAACAAAAGTGTTTGGATAGATTCCAATCCATGTCATTTAATAGACGCTTTTAACGAAAAAACATTATCAATTAATATTCCCTCAAACATAAGTCATAGTTCATTGAAGTTTAATTTGGGAATAGACAGTACTACCAATGTTTCTGGCGCCATGGGTGGAGACTTAGATCCAACCAAAGGCATGTATTGGTCCTGGCTAAGCGGTTACATTAATTTTAAATTAGAAGGAACTAGTAACATTTGTAAAACGCGCCATAACGAATTTCAATTTCATTTAGGTGGCTATCAACATCCTTTTAATAGTTTACAAACTGTATTTATTGAAATCTCTTCAAAGTCAACTATAGAAATTAATATTGATCTGCTTAAAATATTCCAACAGATTAATTTAGCTCAACAGCATCATATCATGTCGCCAGAGCAAGATGCCATGGATTTTTCGGAAAAGGTTATCAATTCATTAAGTATCAAAAAGTGAGAAAGGTTTGGAGCATAGGTATTGTTTTGTTTTTAGTGCTTTGTGCCTTTCAAATTACTAAAGAACCATTGTTTAGTGTGCCAACTAACTGGCCAAAGCCAGTTTACGATTTTAGTAAAAATCCTTTAAAGTCACAAAAAGTTGAATTGGGAAGAGATTTATTTTACGACCCTTTGCTTTCTAAAAACAATCAAATTTCTTGCGCCAGTTGTCATTCGCCTTTTACGGCTTTTACACATGTGGACCATGATTTAAGTCACGGTATTGAAGATAGAATTGGCACTCGTAATTCACCTGCCTTAATGAATTTAGCATGGCATCAATCCTTTATGTGGGACGGTTCAATTAATCATTTAGATATGCAAGCATTAGCACCCATTAGTCATCCTGATGAAATGGGAGAGAAGATAGAATCGGTTGTTTTAAAATTACAGCGTACAAAAAACTACCCAGCATTATTCTTAAAAGCTTTTGGAGATAGTATCATCACAGGCCAACATACCTTAAAAGCCATTTCGCAATTTATGTTGACTTTAGTAAGTTCAAATTCTAAATACGATAGTGTAATGCGAGGGCAGGCGCAGTTTACACCACAACAAAAAAATGGTTATGCCTTATTTCAAAAAAACTGCGCTGCTTGTCATGCAGAACCCTTGTTTACTAATTTACAATTTGAAAATAATGGTTTAGAGGTTGACACCACTTTAAACGATTATGGCAGAATGCGAATTACCAAAAATAAAAGTGATTCTTTAAAATTTAAAGTTCCTACGTTGCGCAATATCGAATTTTCATTTCCATACATGCACGATGGAAGATTTAAAACCATTGCCGCTGTATTAAAACATTATACTAATGGCGTTAAGCAAAGTTCAACGTTATCAGTTCATTTACAAAAACCAATGATATTGAGTTCAAACGATAAAGTTGATTTAACAGCCTTTTTATTAACCCTGACGGATAAAACATTTTTGTTTAACTCAAAGTTTGGGTATCCTAAAAAATAGTTTTATCGCATAATTGCATTAGTTTACCTCCTTTGTTTTTTAGCTAACAATACTTTTCATACATTTACTTTTAAGAAATAAAATAAAAAACTATAAGCCTAATTATATGAGAAAATTAATCACCACAACTGCATGTATTACAGCCAGTGTATTAGCTTTTGCTCAAACAAATCCTGCTATTACTAGTTGGTTACAAAATACAGTAACAGTTGGGTCTTACTACACCTCAGGAAATTCTACAGTAATTACAAATAATATTTTAGTTAATTGTCAATCTGTCCAATATTCAGCTAGTAATGTGTATGTTTCAACTAAAGGAGTACCTGCTTATCCAACTGGGCCTTTTTTAGATGGTAATCCTAGTCAAGCTACTAGTCAAAATGCTATTTTTAAATTTCCTTTAACACCTGTTCAAAATACGGCTACTGCTGTAAGCACAACAGGTGGTAATATAGGTGTGTTTATTAATGGAGTTGCATTATTTGATTATAGAGATGGTGTTTCATGGAAAAATTCTACAAGTTCTTTATGCGGAGGTCCAATTCAGCCGCCCTGCATGGGAGATGGAGTTTGGAATAGAGATGCTATTGTTGGAGAACGTTTAGGCTTCGATTGTTCAAAAGGACATCCTGCCATGGGTAATTACCATCATCATCAAAATCCAAGTGCATTTAAATTAGATTTAAATGTTATTTCAACTGTTTGTAATTTGTATGACGCCGATGGTTTGTATGCTATCGATAGTACAGTTCATTCGCCACTTATTGGTTTTGCATATGATGGCTTTCCAATTTATGGTGCTTATGGCTTTAAAAATGTTGATGGCACTGGCGGTATTGTTCGCATGAAATCAAGTTTTACTTTAAGGAATATAACTACTAGAACAACCTATTACACTAGCACTGCTACAGTTACACCTGGGCCAGCAGTAAGTACAACTTATCCGTTAGGATATTTTAGAGAAGATTATCAGTACAATGCAGCTTCTGTAGCAACTCCTGATTATTTAGATATTCATAATGGTCGTTTTTGTGTTACACCTGAATATCCAAATGGTATTTATTGTTATTTTGCAACTGTTACTTCAAATTGGAATTCAGCGTACCCGTATGTTGTGGGTCCAACTTTTTATGGGACAAAGGTTGCCGCAAAAGTAACTTCCATTTCTGAATCAGTTACAACCTATACTGCTTCTTCAACCGGTATTAATTCTAATTCAATTAATGATGGGAAGGTGAATATTTTTCCAAATCCTGCTTCTGATTTAATTGCCATTCAAATTAAAGATTTAGTAAAAGAAAACTATGATGTTGTTTTATATGACGTCACTGGTAAAGTAGTTGAACAAAAAACATTGTATCAAGGAAGTACCATTGTGTATTTTGATACGAAGACCTTATATAGCGGAGTTTACTTTGTTAAAATAATTGTTGGAGATAATGTCATCACCAAAAAAATTATCATTGAAAAATAATCTAATTTTTTTAGTTTAATCACAGAGACCCGCTTCATAGCGGGTTTTCTGTTTATAAGATTACGTTAATGGTTTTAGATAATTTAATATCTTTGATATGAATTTTTTTAACCAATCACTCTACCATATCATCGAATCTAGGAGACTTTGAATTAAACGAGTTATATAAATCTTTTCAAGGAGCTATTACTAGCATTAAAGTAAATTTAGATTACTCAGAGTAGTGTTTATTTATCTCTGATAATTTCGAAACCTATTTTGGTTATACTGCCGATGAATTAATTAAACATTGGGATTCTTTTCTGCGATAAATTATTTATCAAAGCAAGACAATAGTATAGCGAAGGAGAGATTTTAAGTGAAACTAATTTCCCTGACTTTTTCTAGTATTACGAAATGAGCCTTGTTTGATAGCCAATGATGCTCAAAATAGTTTGCTAACTAAAAGCATAAATGAAGCCTATTTAATTAATAATGATATTGCTTCATTATTATTTGTTCCCATAGTTGATTTCATTTTGTTTTTCGTTAAATGAGCGTAATTTATTTGAAGAAGAAAAAAACAAAAGATTGAAGAACTAAGTAATATGGTGGAACGACTAAAATTGAAGATTAGGTAGAATAGAACGCAGATAACGCCAATTTTGTATGATTAAAATATAATTTTTATAATTTAATTATTATTCATTTTTTTTTGATTTATTACTATTCAAACCTATGTGATTTAAATCTTACAAATTCATTACCATCTGCGTCATCAGCGTTCTAAAAAAATACTACTTCACTTCAAATTCCAAAAACAAATCGCCTTTTATGTAGCCTTGAATTTTATCGCCAATAGCCACCGGGCCAACACCCTCAGGAGTACCAGTATAAATTAAATCGCCCACTTTAAGAGTCACAAATTTTGAAACGTATGAAATCACTTTATCAAAGCTAAATAGTAAATCTTTAGTGTTACCTACTTGGCGTGATTCGCCATTAATTTTTAATTCAAAACTAATATCATCTAAATTTCCTAAAGATGCTTTTGAAACAAATTTACCAATAGGAGCAGAGGCATCAAATGCTTTTGCTTTTTCCCAAGGCAAACCTTTTGCCTTACATTGCGCTTGTAAATCTCTGGCAGTAAAATCGATACCCAAACCTATTTCATCATAATATTTATGTGCAAATTGTTCCTCGATGTGTTTACCCACCTTGTTTATTTTAATCACAATTTCAATTTCGTGATGTAAATCCTTGGTAAAATCAGGATAATAAAAAGGATCAGAGTCTTTTAATAAAGCTGTATCGGGCTTCATAAAAAAAACCGGTTCAGTTGGTATAGCATTATTAAGTTCTTTAGCGTGTTCGGCGTAATTACGTCCTATGCAAATAATTTTCATAACAATTTAATTTTTCTCAATATAGAGATTTAGAGGCACAGATTTACACAAAGAGTTTTTGTATTACAATTATTTTCATAAAATGTTTTTAACCAAATAGAAAAAACTCATAGAAGCCCTTTTCTATGCGGCCTCTTTTTCTTAGTGGTAAACTGTTAAAAATACTCTCGGCGTTCTTTGCTGTTAAATCAACAAAAAACTATATTTGAACAATTTACAAAACAGTTCACATGAGCACTACACATTACGATATTATTATAGTTGGAGGAGGCATTGTTGGTTTAGCTACGGCTTATAAATTACAATCTCAAAATCCTACAAAAACCATTTTAGTTTTAGAAAAAGAAAAAGAAGTGGCTGCTCACCAAACGGGCCATAACTCAGGCGTTATACATTCTGGTATTTACTACAAGCCAGGATCCTATAAAGCCATTAAATGTGTGGAAGGCAGAAGAGAATTATTAGCCTTTGTGAAAGAACATAACATACCACACGATATTTGTGGGAAAATTATTGTGGCTACTGAGGAAAGCGAATTAGCACATATGAATAAAGTATTTGCTAATGGGGTGGCTAATGATGTAGAAGGCATTGAAATGATTGATGCCAATCGCATTAGCGAAATTGAACCGCATTGCAAAGGTATAGCTGGTATTTGGGTTCCCTGCACTGGTATTATAGACTATACCGATGTTGCTAGAAAATATGTGGAGTTGATACATGCTAAAAACAATGGCTGCAAAGTTTTAACCAGTCATAAAGTAACTGATTTTATAAAAAAGAGTGACCATACAACAGATGTGGTTACGGAAAAAGGAAATTTTAATGCAACCTATATTATTTCGTGTGCGGGTTTGCAAGCGGATAGAATCACAAAAAAGGATCATGTAAAAACCGATTCGGCTATTGTAGGATTTAGAGGAGATTATTATGATTTAACTGAAAAGGGTAGAAGCAAGGTGAAGAATTTAATTTACCCTGTACCAAATCCTGAGTTTCCATTTTTGGGTGTACACTTTACACGTATGATTAAAGGTGGAGTAGAATGCGGACCAAATGCGGTGTTTGTGTTTGACCGAGAAGGTTATAGTAAAACAGCTTTTAGTTTAAAAGATACCTTGGCGGCTTTTGGCTTTATGGGAACATGGAAGTTCTTTAAAAAACATTGGCGTTTTGGTTTAGATGAATACCGCGGAGCATTTAGTAAAGCTTACTTCTTAAACCGCTTACGTAAATTGATTCCTGATTTACAAATGGATGATATTGAACCAGCTCGTTGTGGTATTAGAGCCATGGCTTTGAGTGGAGAAGGTAATATGTTAGATGATTTTAAAATTGAATTCTCAGGTAACTCCATGCACGTTATTAACTCA